>Ga0334887_1000085_pt1 | contig 142489 bp, 141 predicted proteins | sample GraSluR1_MG_10_FD_207217 | JGI IMG/M metagenome (GOLD analysis project Ga0334887, IMG submission 207217) | Sludge microbial communities from methane-producing bioreactor in Wageningen University, Netherlands - Granular Sludge_18_07-R1 | ecosystem: Engineered > Bioreactor > Anaerobic >...
CGACCAGCATATTATCCCAAGTGCGACTATCCCACTAAACGGTGCAACAAGTAGTCCAATTGGACAAATGAAGAAATGGATTTAGGACTTTTGAAAAACTTTCCGAGAATAACTTGACACAAACATCATGGCGAGAATTCTTGCTTGTCCAATGATTTTCCGTTAAAATGGTAAATAACACTATTAGACAAGGTCCCTTATGAATAAACTCAAAAACAACAATCTCCTTATCGGCAGTCTTTGTGCTATTGGCTGTGAATTCTTTTACGGCCTCAGCTATATCTTCACCAAGCAGGCTACAGCCTCCGCTTCTGAATTTGCCCTGCTTGGTTGGCGTTTCCTCATCGCTATTCTAGTCATGAGCCTATGCGTCCTCGCAGGACTTATCAAGATTAATCTCAAAGGAAAGGCACTCAAGCCACTCTTGCTTATTGCCCTCTTCAGCCCCACCATTTATTTCACTGGTGAGACCTTGGGCATCAGCCAGACCACTGCCTCGGAGTCGGGTGCCTTTCTGGCCTGTATCCCCGTTGCCTCGCTCCTAGCGTCAGCCCTTATTCTCAAAAAGAAACCGACCAAGCTCCAGACCGCGGGCATCCTGATTACCCTCATGGGCGTCCTGGTCACGGTCTTTGCAGTCGGCGCCAGCTCCAGCCTCTCCATCCCCGGCTACAGCTTTCTGCTCCTGGCCGTCCTGGCCTACGCCCTCTACAGCGTCTTTGTCGAGAAGGCTTTTGACTATAGCGGAGCTGAGATTACCTATATCATGCTGGCTGCAGGTGCCATCATCTTTGTCAGCCTAGCCCTGCTTGAAGCCTCTCTAAAGGGAACAACAGCAGACTTGCTGACCCTTCCCCTGACCAATAAGCACTTCCTGCAAGCCATCCTTTACCAAGGAATCGGCTGTTCAGTTATTGCCTTCTTCCTAGCCAATGTGGCTATCGCTAAAATCGGCGTCAATCGCACGTCGTCCTACATCGGTGTAGCAACAGTGGTCTCCATCCTAGCAGGATCACTCCTCCTAGGCGAAAGCTTCACCCTATACCAAATCGTAGGTGTGCTGCTCATTATTACAGGTGTTTATACTGCAAATGCAAAAAACTCTTCTGAGTAACTCTATAGTAAAAGCCACAGGCAGTCCGTGGCTTATTTTTATCGTCTGTTAACAAGATTACCTGTCTTTGATAAGCTGGTTTAGTCGCTCCAATTCTTCTACATTGCAAAGATTTTCATGACCTATTTCTTTGAAATAACTGGTTCCCCACTCATAAATAGCTAAGATAAGAGGTGCAAGACTTTTTCCTCTTTCTGTTAAAGAATACTCCGTTTTGGGTGGAATAACAGGATAGATTTTTTTGTCAATAAAGCCATCTTCTTCCAATTCTTTGAGTTTGGAACTAAGTACTTTTGCAGTCGCTTTGGGTAAATATTTTTGAAGTTCGTTAAAGCGTTTTGTTCCACGAGTCAAATAATAGAGGATTTCAATCTTATATTTTCCACCTATCAAATTCAAGGTGGTAGTCAGGGCACAATTTGTTATTTTTGTCATATTCTCTCTATCCTTTTGGAAACTATCTATCAAAAAAGTACATACTTGTTTACTAATATCTACTATGTTAGCATAAGATAAGAAGAAAGGATAGCAAATCATGGATTTTAAAAATATTATTGCCAACCGTTACTCTAGCCGTTCATTTTCTGACAAGCAAGTATCACTTGATGTCCTCAAACAAATCATCTCAGATGCACAAACAACAGCTTCTTGGGTTAATTCTCAGCCTTGGAAGGTTTATATTGCAACTGGAGAAAAGTTGACAGCAATCAAGAAAAAGCATTTAGAGCTTATCGCAGCTGGAAGGCCCAGCTCTCCTGTCTTTCCAGTTCTTGGGCGCAATCTCTGGCACCAAGACCAACAAGAAAACATGGCTGCTTGGTCTCAGGAAAAAGAAGACTTTCAACATCTACCAGACAAGATTTTCAGACAACTCAATGAAACACTTTTCAGCGCCCCAGCTATCATCTACTTTGCTATTCCAAAGAACTCACCTGATTGGTCAAAATTTGACATCGGTGCCTTCGTTCAAACTGCCACCCTTTCAGCTATCAATCAAGGCCTGAATACCATGATTGCCTATGAATTTGTTAAATTTCCAGAAGTATTAGCTGAAGATTTAACTGTTGATGAAAACTACCAGATTGTCATCGGAATCGCTATTGGCTATGAAGATGACCACATCGCTAATAACTTTAGATCCAGTCGCCGTCCGCTGGATGATATCCTAACTATTTTTGAATAAACTTATTCCCCTCACCTAAAAAAGGTAGGGGATTTTTCGAATTTTGACAGACAAAGAAAGCTCCAGTTTGCTTAAAAGATGACAGATTATCTTCTCCCGAGATAACGCATGACAGTTTTCTGATAGTTCAGAAAGTCTTGTCCAAATGCTTCTCTCAAAAAAGGTTCTTCAACATAGACAATCTGCAAGTGAAAGAGGATAAAGACTATGAAGGTTGCAAGGCAAAGATAGCAGTTGAAAAAGGACAATAAAATTCCCAAGTACATGAGATTGAATCCCAGAAATGCTGGGTTGCGGCTGATGGAATAGATACCATCTGTTACAAGGACAGTTTGAGCATCTTCTTGGACACCAGCCCGCCAATTGTCCTTCATTTGCAAGACTGATAGGATGAAAACCAAGACACCAAGCCCAGCTATTATTATCCCTAAAGACTGTAAAACCATATGAGGATTTCCATTATAAAAGCAGATAGAAAAAACTTGAAGAGTTGGAAGCAAAGAAGTCATCAGTTTCAGGGTCACTTCTATAAAGAGAGGCGCCCCCTCTTTTCCTTTTCCGAGCTGGTCAGTGCTAATCCCTTGTTTTCTTTGTTCTATCATTTTGCCAAAATAGCAAATGTAAAAACTTGCCATGATTGTTAACATTATTATCTTTGCTAGCAATATCTACCTCCAAATTGTTTATTGTTTCATTATAGCATTTTTTCCAAAAGGCAAAAAAAAGAGATTGTAAACTCTCCTAAAGCTCTATTCTTCCTTCATATTATATCTTCTGTTTTATAAAGTCGAAATTCAAAAAAGAAGTAGATTTAAGGTCTCTACTTCTCTTAATAGTTATGATTTACTACATTGATAAACTAGGATTTAAATTTCAACGGAATAGGTGAAGCGGAAGCTACCAATTTCAAATTTTTTCCCAATAGCCATGTTTTCAATTGGTCTGGCCAGCTGTCGAATTTCCATAAATTCATCTGTCATCAGAACAAGAAATTGCTTTTCACCCTCTGTTACAAGATAAAAATGTTTGTCAGAATTCTGAAAGGACTGCAAGACCTCAACCGTATTCGCAAATGGGGTGGTAAGCCAGAGGGCAGTCTCAACACCTTTTTCTTTCTTTGTCATGATTTGCTTGTGAAGCAGATAATGGATTTCTGCTTGAGGGAATCTTGCACGCACCGCTTCATCAAAATACTTATCTTTCTTCCTAGCAAACCTTCTATGTGTAGCATCGAGATTTGCATAATCTTCAAGATTGATAGGTTCTCTTACCACCGAAATGTCAAGACTTCCATTTTCATCTAAGAGATAATCAATACTTACACCCAGGGTCTTAGACAGTATTTTCAGATTCTCCACATCAGGAATACCTTTGTCTGATTCCCATTTTGTAATAGCTTGTCTAGATACAGATAGCATGTTTGCCAATTGTTCTTGTGTCATCCCTGCAGTCTTCCGAGCCTCTCTTAATTTTTCACCAAATGTCATTTTGTCTTCCTCCTTATATAATATTTAGGTTTCCCTCTACTATTACTATAGCCGTAAAGTCTTTGACATTCAAGAAACGCTCCGTAGCAATGGCGCAACGTTCCGTAGCATAGCAAATTTCCTATTACAAACACGAATTATTTGGTAATATGTGCAGTAATAATGGTAAAGGAATGAGCATTAACAGTTATCTTTACATTTTCAACTTGGCAATAATAATTTTTCCCTTGGCCATAAATGATACAGTCCTCGCTTGCTATTTTTTCCTTGCAATAGTCGACAACATCATCCACATCAATTTTCAAGTTCTACCGAATTCTATCCACTCCCAACTCTGTCGTATGAAGTTTGTGGATATTATCAAGCAAAATTTCTCTTTCTGTCATTTCAAGTTACCTTATTTCAAACATATCACTATACCTTCACTATATCACTTAACCTTCACTCTTTCCATTCCCAGCGCAGCATTTCCCAAAACCAAAACCTTGATTCTCGCCCTCCTCACAGTTTTTGTGCTATAATAGGGACCATGTGGACTTTAAAAACCTTCGAGGAGCTAAGCACGCGCCAGCTCCATCAAATCTATAAAGCGCGTACAGAGGTCTTCGTGGTGGAACAGAATTGCGCCTACCCTGAAGTGGATGACTTAGACCTTGAAGCCCATCATCTTTTTTTGGAAAATAGCGGAGCAGTTTTAGCTTACTGCAGGCTTATTGATTGTCCAAATCAGGTAAAACTAGGACGTGTATTAGTCGTTCAGGCTGCGCGGAAAGATGGTCTGGGAAGAAGTTTGGTAACCAAGGCTCTTGAAATCTGTCAAGAAAACTTCTCGGAAAAACCTATCTATGCCCAAGCACAGGCCTATCTGCAAGACTTTTATGCTTCCTTTGGTTTCAAGCCAATTTCTGAAAGCTACTTAGAAGATGGCATCCCACATATTGACATGTTATTGGAGAGATAAATGAAGACTTTTGAAACTATTTTAGAAAAAATCAAAGCATACGACACTATTATTATTCACCGTCACCAAAGACCTGACCCTGATGCTATTGGCAGTCAAGCAGGTTTACGCCAACTTTTGCGTCACAACTTCCCGGAAAAACGCATCCTAGCCACTGGTATTAATGAACCAACCCTAGCTTGGATGACTAGCATGGACGAGGTTACTGACAGTGACTATCAAGGTGCTCTTGTCATCGTAACAGATACAGCAAACACTCCGCGCATCGACGATGACCGCTACCAAAATGGTGATTTCCTCATCAAGATTGACCACCATCCAAATGAGGATCCTTATGGCGACATCCTTTATGTTGACACGACATCGTCAAGCGCTAGTGAAATCATTACAGATTTTGCCCTAGCCACTGACTTAGAATTGACTGCTGAAGCTGCCCGCCTCCTTTATACCGGAATCGTCGGTGACACTGGTCGCTTCCTTTACCCTGCTACAACTAGCAAAACCTTGAATATCGCTGCTATCCTTCGCGGATACGACTTTGATTTCTCAGCTATTTCCCGTCAAATGGACAGCTTCCCATATAAAATTGCCAAACTTCAAGGCTATGTCTTCGATCATCTTGAAGTAGATGAAAATGGAGCTGCGCGTGTCCTCCTGACACAGGAAGTCATGAAACAATATGACGTTACCGAAGCTGAAACTTCTGCTATCGTTGGCACACCAGGAAAAATTGACAGCGTGCTTGCATGGGCGATTTTCGTTGAACAGGCCGATGGCAAATCATATCGTGTACGCTTGCGCAGCAAAACAGTTGTTATCAATGAGATTGCTAAGAATCACGACGGTGGCGGACATCCCCTAGCCAGCGGAGCCAATTCTTACAGCCTAGAAGAAAACCAAGCCATCTATCAAGAAATTAAAGACCTTCTAAAGTAAGGAAAATGGTCAAATTATACAAGAAAAAGACGCAAAACCCTTGTCAAACTACCCTAGTTTTGATAAACTAGAATAGTTAAAAATAACTATGGTGCGGAAAGTACTATGGCAGAAAGGAAAATTTTAACAATGAAAAAAGATATCCATCCAGAATACCGTCCAGTTGTATTTCTTGACACAACTACTGGTTACCAATTCCTTAGCGGCTCAACAAAAGCTTCTAAAGAAACTGTAGAATTCGAAGGTGAAACTTACCCACTTATCCGTGTGGAAATTTCATCAGATTCACACCCATTCTACACTGGTCGTCAAAAATTCACTCAAGCAGACGGACGTGTGGACCGCTTCAACAAAAAATACGGTCTCAAATAATCAACATGCTTGTTGGCAAACACTTTCGATTCGTCGAGAGTGTTTTTTTGTTTATCTATAACAAAAAAACATCTTGGCATTTCCAAGATGTTCAGAGGTTTCAATTCTTTAATTCTTACTAATTAAGTGAAAGCCCAATATGAGCTAGCCATGCCTCGTCTTCAGCTAATGTCGCTGAATCAGTATAAGCACCGCGATGTGAATTCCACACATAATCGCCTGTAGTTGTAGCTCCTTGTTCAGCCCCATAAGTTTGAACCTCATAAGCTGGTGAATCATAGGCCGTCAGACCATACATGTCAATAATACTATTGAGTTTGTAGGCGTAAGCAGTGTCTGTTGCGTACAAACCTGTTAATGCTGCTGTTGCATCAGTATAGGAAGTCGTATTTGATTTCCATGTACCTGAGTAAGTTGATGTTCTCAATAAGCTAGCGTAGTCATAAAGCGAACCAGAGATGTAACCGTATGAACGGAAAGACTCATCAATCTCATAGGCATTTCCAAATCCATCATCTTCCCAGGTCAACATGGTCACTGAATTCCCATTGTAACTTCCCTTAATTCCAAAGTAATTATAGTGTGGAGCTTGACTTAGAGCAGACTGACCATTACTTGATTCTAGAATTGCTTGTGCAATCATAACTGAAGCATAGAGGTCATTTTCTTGGGCAATTTGTCGTGCACTCTCACCAATTGAAGCAATAAATTCTGAAGTGGTTTGTCCGGCATATCCAGACTCCGCAGTTACTGTTTTACTCGCTTCGCTACTCATTGTTCCCATGACGAAACCGGCTAGCGCGATAATAGCTGAAAAACTCAAAACCACTTTAATGATAGTCTTCTTAGTCACAGAATCTCCTTGTAAAAATGTATTTGTCTTTATTATATCAAAGTTTTCCACAGGATATGTAACAATAAGATGACAATTTTCGAATTTTCCACAGTTTTTTGGATTTCTATGTTATTTTCTTCAATTTTAGGCGACTTATCCACAATTCGCTTCCCAAAGTATCCTTATAAACTGCTAGGATGTTTTATCTAAGAGTAGCAAATCAGTTTGCTCTCTTTTTTCATTAACATAATTAGCTAGTTCTATGGTTAAATCATATCTCAAAAATGGTGTGATGAGATAGATGCCATTGTAATATTCAAGAGCTTTATCAATCAATCGTTTACTTTCTTCTAAACCTAATTTCTCGCAGGCTTTTTTATCTTCCTTCACTTCTTCTAATCGAGCCAAGAAATCTTCAGAAAGTTGGATACCGGGAACTTCATTATGTAAAAATACGGCGTTATTATAACTTGTTATCGGCATAATTCCAATAAAGAATGGTGTTTCATAAGGAACTGTTAGTTGTGATAGAGCATCTATTGTCTCGATATTAAAAATTGGTTGTGTGATAAAATAATCAGCTCCAGAAGATATTTTCTTATCGAGTAATCTCCCACATCGGGATAAATTTTTTACATTTGGATTAAAAGCTGCTGCTACTGTAAAGTCAGTAGCTTTTTTTATACTGCCACCACTATAGCCTTTTCCACTATTAAGCTGTTTAATCAGACTGAGCAGTTTTAAACTTGTGACATCATAGACACTTGTAGCGCCTGGGAAATCTCCCATCTTGGATGGATCACCTGTCACTGCTAAAATATGATCAAATCCTAGGACATCCATTCCAAGTAATCTTGATTGTAGACCAATGAGATTATAATCCCTACAAGCTAAATGTAGTACAAGGGGTGTTGTAAGATCATTTTTTAAATAGGCTGCTAAGCTGACATTACAGATACGTGTTCTGGCTAAGGAGTTATCTGCTAAGGTGATGGCTGCTAAACCCGCTTGATCTAAAGCCTTAATGCCTTCAACAAATTTTGTAATATCAAGTGTCTTCGGTGGATCAAGCTCCGCAATCACTGTAATGTCACGTTTTACTTTATCTACCAAAGTCTCATTTTGTTTACTGGCTGCGATGAGTTCTTCTTCTGCTACTAATGGCGTAACTAATTTTCTCTCGATAGGTTTGAGTCCACGAACAACTCGTTTGACAGCTCTGATATGCTCTGGTGTGGTTCCACAGCAGCCACCAATAATTCTAGCTCCCTCAGCCACTAGAAGCTCTGCACTTTTTCCAAAATATTCAGCATTTTGGCTAAAACCAAATCGGTTTGAATTGCCATCAACAGAATACTCCAACAAACTGGCATTTGGGTAAACAGCTAAAAATGATTGAGCAAATAAGGGGACTTGCTTGAGCGATTTAATCATATGGTAGGGACCAAGGTGACAATTCAGACCAACAACATCTGCCCCCAACATGACCAGATTGCTCAAGACTTCCACTAGAGGTTGGCCATTTTGAGTAATCCCAGGTTCAAGTAAGGTTAGATTTGTGATGATAGGGATATCTGTGATTGGACGAACAGCTTCAAGAACAGCTAGCAATTCTTCAACATCATAATAGGTTTCAAAGAGAAGACCATCTATCAATTTCCCATCAAGTAAATACGTGACTTGTTCAATTGTCTGGTCAATTATTTCTTCTAAAGTTAGGTCACATTGCTTTAGCCCACGCGAGCCTCCAACAGTTCCCAAAACAAAAATCTCATCCCCAGCTGCTTCACGCGCTATCTTAACCCCAGCTTGATTTATTTCCTTGATATCATTTTCATAACCATATGCCTTAAGTCGATGCCGTTTTGCTGAGTAAGTATTTGTCTGTATAATGTCAGCACCGGCATTAATATAGGCTTGATGAATTCGAGAAACTTCTTGAGGGTTGGATAAATTATAAGATTCATAACAATTATCAAGTCCATTGGCGTACAAAAGTGTTCCCATGGCACCGTCCGCCACCAGTATTTCTGTTTTTAAACGTTTCAATAAATCTGACATAAGCCCTCCTTTCTATTTAATTATTGGCAAAACAGGTTCAGAAACCGAACCTGCTTGAGTTTTTCTTATTGCTAATGAATCAAGCCTTACCAAACTTAGCACGAACTTCCTGAGTAGCTTCAACCAGAATTTTCAGTGCAGCAAGAGTTTCAGGTTCACGTCTTGTTTTTAAACCGCAATCAGGGTTAACCCAGAATTGTCCCAAAGATAGTTGAACAAGTGGGCGTTCAATATTGGCAATAACTTCTTCCTTTGTTGGGACACGTGGAGAATGAATATCATAGACTCCGAGACCAATTCCTAATGGATATGTAGCAGTTTCAAATGATTCAATGATGTCTCCATGACTGCGACTTGTTTCGATTGAAATCACATCTGCATCTAATTCACGAATAGAGTCAATAATTTCATCAAATTTTGAATAGCACATATGGGTATGAATCTGAGTTTCATCTTTCACTGATGAAGTCGCAATGCGGAAAGCATGAATAGCATCATCTAAATAGGCTTGTTGTTTGCTCTTTCTCAAAGGTAATCCTTCACGAAGCGCAGCCTCATCCACTTGAATAATGGCAATACCAGCATTTTCCAACAACTGAATTTCATCTTTAATTGCTAGTCCAATTTGATTAAACAATTGAGCTCGAGAAATATCTGTACGCTCAAATGACCAGTTGGTAATTGTAATTGGTCCAGTTAGCATTCCCTTAACAGGTCGGCTAGTCAGACTCTGTGCATAGACTGTTTCTTCAACAGTTAAGGGTTGAATATGTTTAACATCTCCATAGATAATTGGTGGCTTGACAGCGCGTGATCCGTAAGACTGAACCCAGCCAAATTTTGTAGTTGTAAAGCCTGCCAATTTTTGACCAAAAAACTCTACCATGTCTACTCGTTCAAACTCTCCGTGAACTAAGACATCTAAGCCCAAGTCCTCTTGAATTTTAATCCAACGTGAGATTTCTGATTTAATGTATTCTTTATATTCCTCTTCAGAGATTTCCCCACGTTTCCAAGACAATCGTTTACGACGAATCTCAGGTGATTGCGGGAATGAACCGATAGTTGTCGTTGGCAAAATTGGTAAGCCCAGACGCTCTTGTTGTAATAGCTGACGCTGACTGTAATCAAGATGCCTTTGTGTTGGAACATTGTCCAAATTTTCAAGAACAACATTACGAAAATCTGCTGCTTGAAGTTTATCGAAGTTTTGAATATGCTGTGTGTAAGCAGGATTATCAATTCCCTTAAGTTTTTCAGCTAGTAGTTTTATTTCGACTAGTTTCTCATCTGCGAATGATAAACCATTTTTTAGAACTGGGTCTAAATCCGTTTCATTTTTAGTTGTTACTGGAACATGCAACAGAGAGCAAGAAGGCTGGACTACCACTTCAGCTACATTTTCTTGAATAGCCTTAAGCAGTTCAGTCGTTTTAATGAAATCTGAAGACCAAACATTTCGACCATCCACAACTCCAGCAAAAATAACCTTATCTGCAAAGAGTCCTGATAAAATTGCTTCTAAGTTTTCTTCCAAGCCATGCACAAAATCCAGTCCAAATGCGGCTACAGGCAGTTGAGATAGTTCTTTAGCATCAATTAATGCCTCAAAATATGTCTGAAAAATCAATTTTGCTTCCGGTACTTCTTTGGCAAAATAAGAATAGACACATTTAGCAGCTTCAACAAGATCAGCCCCTTCATCAGTTACAAATATGGGCTCATCGACCTGAATATAAGAAGCGCCAGCATTTACCAAATCTTTAAAAATTTGTTTATAAAGTGGTAGAAGATTTTTTACTGCAGCTGTAAAATCTTGAACTCCTGATGAGAGGGCTACAAATGTCACTGGACCAACTATAACTGGTTTAGCTTTTTCTCCCACAACTTCACGTGCTTCACGATAGAGTTCAAGGAGATGATTACTTGTTAAATGAGGTTTGGTTTTTGACCATTCAGGAACGATATAGTGGTAATTGGTATTAAACCACTTCTTCATTGATGAAGCTACATGATCTTTATCGCCTCGAGCGATAGCAAAATACAAATCTAAATCCTTCTCTTCCTTAGCAAATCGTTTTGGAATAATACCAAACTGAAAAGATAAATCTAGAATATGATCATATAAAGAGAAATCGCCAACTGGAATATAATCAACACCTGCATCAACTTGCTTCTTCAAGTTTGCTAAGCGCAAGACTTTAGACTCATGATCTAATTCTTCTTGGGAAATATCTCCTGACCAATAAGATTCAATTAATTTTTTCCACTCACGATTTTCACCCAAACGTGGGTATCCTAAATTTGAAACCACTACCATAGCTACCTCCTATAACGTTATAAAATATTGACTATAACATTTAAAAATTTTATGATTTAAATTTTATCTCATAACATCAGTAATTTCAATGTTTTTAGCTATTTTATCTTTTTAAGTCTTGATATAGTTTCAAACTATACAATTAGAGTTTGTTATAGTTATTAGCTATAACAAGTGGGCTAATAATCAAAAAATCCCCAACATATTGTTGGAGACTTTTGTCATCAAATGCTTTCTTTTTCAGTTAATCTATCACGTTTGACTATCAGTTTTTCTCGCTCTGCTATGGCTTCTTCCAATTTCTTACTTAACTCAGTAATATCATCATCTAGGTCCTGAATCTCTGCAATCAAATCAGTCAAATTGTTATCAAGGCCTACAACTTCCTCATCAAATTCTACCTCTGAATCAACAGTGAAAACGAAGCCTCTCTTACCAAGGTATTTGCTTACTATCTTTTTCACTAAACCTTCAAAGCCTGTATCACTTAATCTTTCATCAATATCTTCAAGGACACTTGCTTGAACTATTTCAATTTCTTCTAGGCTCAATTTTCGACCAGTTTCATCGTACCAATTACCCCTGTTTGATTTTATTTTCATCGTATCTCCTTTTTTCTTACAGGTCAAAGTCTTCTTTGAGTTTGTCTATAACCGCCTGAATGAGTTCACGGTTTGGGTCATATTTGACATTTTTTTCATCACTATTAAAAAGTAAGAGCTGAGCATTTTGCAACTTTTGTCGATGGAAGGAAACAGCTGCGCTGGTAATCCCCAGACTTTCTGCAATATCCTTACTCTTGGCATGTGGTTGAGTCAGGGCAACCAAAACCTTATAGCGCGAAAGATCACTTAGAATTTTAAGGACGGCTGAAAAATTATCTTCATCCAGCTCATTATGACTTAGTAAAACTTCATCAATTTTACAAGACAAGATGAGAAATTTTCGATATTTCCCAAATTTCTTTACGTAGGAAATTAAGGACAATCGAATCATCCAAGGACTTATAATATAGAGTTCAAAATCCTCACTTGAGATTGAAAAATTATCCAATTGTAAAAATTTTGCTTCTTCTAGTAACTGCTCAGGTTTAATAGTTTGAGCAAAAGACTCCCTCTCAGCTCTGGCCTTCTCAAAATAAGGTTGATAAAGGTCAATTAGAACTCTGGATATTTCAACAGTTTTTTTGATATTCTCCTTGAGGTTGTGACTAAAGGAGAATATCTGCCATTTATCTTCAGGTTTGAGACTCAACTCATTGAGAATTTTCCAGAAGTCCATCCCTGAGGTATCACCTAGATTATCTTCTTCTACAAAATGATGAAGACACACTTCTAGCTCTTTTTCAGTCATGGCCAGCACCAGCTCATGTAATTCTTCAATATCAGAAGGCTCCTTATCCTGGTTAATCAGATAAAAATAACAAACGGTCAAAAAACTTGCACCCGCCCCCATCAAATGATACTCACGAATTTTAGCCTGAAAGGGGAGAAATAGCTGATAAATTTCTTCCAGAGTATCAAGATCCTTAGCTAAAAGACTAAGTTCCTTTTGGGTAAAATCCCATTCCCACTCTTTCATAGAATAGGACAGGACAGGTAACATGGTTAATTCAAAAATTTCAGAACGTTTCTGATTGTAAATAAAAGGCATGGTGACCTCTTTCTAAGCCAGTTTAGTGACTACTTGATTTTTCTTAACTCTACTCTTAATAGTATAAACCATAAGTCCAAGTGCAAGCAAGAGGTAAAGGGCAGAAATGACCTGAGCTGGCAGGACAACCACCAAACCAGACAAGGCAAAACGACTCACAATCATGCCTAAGGTCAGTAAGGTATCAATTCCTGAACCGATGGTGGCCAATTTTTCCTCTGGAATTTCATGATAGATCATCGCTGAAAACTTTGGATTCACACCTCCAGTCGCAATTGCTGCTACAAGAAGACTTAAAAGTGCAAAATAGATATTATGTAGGACCATTGCTGTAAAAAAAGAAATCAAAAGAATTAAGATTAAAATAACCATAAGACTCAAATCAACCTTTTTAAAAAGTGTGGTACAAAGTATTGATCCTAAAATATTTCCCACAAAGAAAACAATTGAGACTATAGCGAGTGTGGTCGCGGGATTGATGATAATAAAGTCCTTAAAATCCTTGATAGTTGTCAGAACCATAATTTCCAAAGTTGAACCAATAGCGTTGACCCCCATAATGGTGAACAGACTGATTATCAAAACTGGAATGCCATTAATAGTCTCCAAGGTCCCCTTGAAAGCACCTCTGATTTCTCTCATCAAACCTTTTGAGCTCCCAGTCTCAGTAGAGAGTTTGATAGGATTATCTTTCAGCAGTTTGGTAAAAGCAGGGCGGAGACCTAGCATGATCAGGGCGCTAGCTAGAAAGGTTGCTGCATTAAAGAAGGCTAAATTTTGGTAGGTCATGAGGGCGATGAGAACTGCACCGCTTGCCTGAAATCCAATCTGCAAAATTGAGGAAGCCGCCTGACGAAAGGCCATAGCCCCTTCCCAGTCCTCGTCAGCTACTACTCTGAGTGAAAGGGGAGAGAATAGATAGGACTCGTACTGACCTGAAATATCTGAAAAGAGATTTGCAACAACTGCTAGCAGAACAATCCAGAGGGCAGGCTCAAAGCCCATGGCAAGACCAACTATTACATAGATGACCAAGCGAAAAATTTGTGTCCCCAAGATAGTATCTACCTTGTTCTTGGTCTTATCTGCCCAGATGCCCATAAGAAAGCGAGTCAGAATCGGGAGAGACTCTGAAAGAGTTACTAGACTAATCCCAATCTCCGGTTTTGGCAAGAGGAGAACGTAGTTCATTAAGGCCAAGTAATAGAGACTATCACCAAAGTTAGACAACATGTCAGATAGAAAGGTCGCCATGTAGAGCTTGTTGCTAAAAACTTTTTTCATAAGAAATACCTACTTCTAAAAATCTGATGTTATTTTTCGCTTAATCTGCTTTATGAATTGATTTTGACCATGGTGTCGGATGTTCTTCAATTAATTGACTTAACCAATTTTCTTCACTATCTGACTCTCCATCTACATCACTTAACTGAGACTCATCATCACTGTAATCCACAATACCAAAAATGGTAATATCAGCGTTCTCAAAGGAAGTCACAATAGGATAGGCAACATAAGCTAGAGCTAAGAGCGCTAAGAGTAGATAGAGTAACTTTTTCATTTCAAACCTCATTTATATATATTTAAGTATTTATTTAATTTCCTTTTAAGTTTAACACTTACTTTTTCTTAAGTCAACATTTAAATAAATGTTTTTCGAATTTTTTTTAAACCTCTGTTTAACTTTTTTGAAGAATATACTTTTGCAGGCTCTGCTATTTTACAAAAAAAGAACTCCCGAAGGAGTTCAAAGTGTTAGATAATAATAATCTTATTTAGCTTTACGAAGGGCTCCGAAGAGTACGCCTGAGATAACCGCACCGATCAATACATAAACAATGTAAAGGAATGGGTTACTTGTAAGGGCGATTACGAAGATACCTCCGTGTGGTGCCATGAGTTTGATTCCTGACAAACCAACAAGGGCACCAGCAACTGCAGAACCTGCGATGAAGCTTGGAATAGCGCGTGCTGGGTCAGCTGCAGCAAATGGAATGGCACCTTCAGTGATGAATGAGAGACCCATGATGATGTTTGTCAAACCAGAATCACGTTCTTCTTGAGTGAATTTATTTTTGTAAAGAAGAGTTGCGATGAATACTGCCAATGGCGGAACCATACCACCAGCCATAACAGCAGCCATGACGATTGAACCTCCGCTTGTTACTGATGCTGCAAGAGTACCTGTACCAAATACGTAAGCTGCTTTATTGATTGGACCACCCATGTCAACTGCCATCATACCACCTACAAGGAGACCAAGAAGGACAGCTGAGCTACCTGACAATCCATTCAAGAAGTTGTTGAGCGCTGTGTTAATTGCTGACATTGGGATGTTAACAGCCAACATCAAGAGACCAGTAATGATAACACCGAAAAGTGGCAAGATAAGGATTGATTTAGCACCTTCCAATGAACGTGGTACTTTGACATATTTTTTAAGCGCAAGTACAACATAACCAGCAAGGAAACCACCTACAAGAGCTCCAAGGAAACCTGAAGGAACACCAGCAAGACCTGAAGTTGCTTCACCACCTGCAGCGTAAGCAATTTTACCATAAGCAAGACCACTTGAAGCGATTGAACCTGCTACAAAACCTGAAACCAAACCTGGTTTTTCAGCGATTGAGTAAGCTACATAACCAGCAAATACAGGAATCATGAAGCCGAAGGCTGCTTGACCAATTTGCATAAAAGTAGATGACAATTGATGGTAAGAACCAAGGTTACCAAGACTGTCTTTTGGAACTCCCAAGATGTTATCGAACAAGAATGCAAGGGCAATCATGATACCACCGCCGATAACGAATGGAAGCATTTGTGATACACCTGACATCAAGTGTTTGTAGAATGCTTGACCTGCAGAAAGTTTTTCTTCTGTTTGCACGTTTGCTTCTCCTTCTTTTGCGACATAAGTTTCAGCTTTGCCATCAAGAACAAGGTTAATCAATTCTTCAGTTTTCTTGATACCATCTGCAACAGGGCGGTTTACCAAAGGTTTACCATTGAAACGAGGCATATCTACTGCTTTATCTGCTGCAATGATAACACCTTTAGCTTTAGCAATATCATCAGAAGTCAATTTATTACCAATACCAGAAGCGCCATTTGTTTCAACTTTAATGGCAACACCCATTTCAGCTGCAGTTTTCTTAAGAGCTTCTTCAGCCATATAAGTATGAGCAATACCTGTTGTACATGCTGTTACTGCTACGATGAAATCTTCACCAGCTTTTGGTGCAACTGGAGCTTCTGCAGCTTTATTTTCATCTTCAGCCGCGTCAAATGTAGCAATAACATCATCAGCTGATTTCACTTCACGTAATTTAGCTGCAAAGCCATCTTTAAGCAAGTATTTAGACAAGTCAGCAAGTGCTGCCAAGTGAGTATCATTTGCTCCGTCTGGGGCTGCAATCATGAAGAAAAGATCAACTGGGGCACCATCAAGTGCTTCGTAGTCAACACCAGTGTTTGATTTAGCAAAGAGCACTGTTGCTTCTTTTACAGCAGCATTTTTGCTGTGTGGCATAGCAACACCTTCACCCAAACCAGTAGTCATTTGAGCTTCACGGTTCATGATTCCAGCTTTGAAAGTATCAAAGTCAGTAACAACACCTTTGTCAACAAGGTTTGTGATCATTTCATCGATAACAGCTTCTTTTGAAGTTGCTTTCAAATCAAGAATCATCACTTCTTTTTTCAGAAGGTCTTGAATTTTCATAGTTTTTCTACCTCTACTTTTTGATAAGTTTCTTTTATAAATTCAGCTGTCGCTAAGTCATCTGAGAATGTTGTCGCTGTACCGCAAGCAACTCCCCATTTGAGAGCTTCAACTGGATCACCAGATTTAACAAATTCACCTGTGAAGCCTGCAACCATAGAGTCACCAGCACCAACAGAGTTCTTAACATTACCTTTAATTGGTTTTGCAAAGTATGCCGCTTCAGGGGTTACAAGAAGTGCACCATCTCCAGCCATTGAAATAATAACGTTCTTAGCTCCTTTAGCAAGGATTTCACGCGCATATTTTTCAATATCAGCAAGACCGTTTAATTCAACATTGAAAATGTCAGCAAGCTCATGGTTATTTGGTTTAACCAAGAGTGGGCTATAGGCTAATGAATCAAGTAACGTTTGTCCTTCAAAGTCACACACTACCTCAGCTCCAGCTTGTTTCGCAATTGGAATAAGAGTATTGTAGACTTGATTTCCTAAACTGCTTGGCGCTGAACCAGCAAAGACAACTGTATCTTCACTTGTAAGGCCAGCTAGAATTGCTTCTAGCTCTTCTAATTTTGCATTAGAAATAGCAGGGCCCGCACCATTAATTTCAGTTTCTTCACCTGCTTTAATTTTGACGTTAATACGCGTATCTTCTTCCACTTGAACAAAATTGGTTGAAATACCTTCAGCAACCAATCCTTCCTCAACAAAGCGTCCTGTGAAACCACCGATAAAACCTGTTGCAGTATTATCGATATCAAGACGTTTCAAGATACGAGAAACGTTAATCCCTTTTCCTCCAGCATACTTATCATCGCTATCCATTCGGTTTACTGAGCCAAGCTCAAGGTTGTCCAAACGAACGATAAAGTCGATGGATGGATTGAGAGTAACTGTGTAAATCATACTTCAATTACCTCCGTTTTTTCCTTAATTTTTTGTAAAAGAGCCCCATCAGATTTTGTTGTAAGAATACTTACATTTTCAATCCGATCTACCTTTGCAAAAGAAATTTGTCCAATTTTGGAAGCATCCATTAGGACATATGACTTTTGCGCATTGTCAATAATCGTTTTTTTGATAACGGCTTCTTCAATATCAGGTGTTGTTAAAAAGCGCTCATCAGCACCATTCATCCCAAGAAAAGCCTTATCAAAGTTCAACTGAGAAATCTGTTCGATTGCTACTTTACCAATACTTGCATCAGTTGAATTTTTAACAAAACCACCAATAATAATGGTCCTAAAATTACGTTCAACTAATTTTGCAGCATGGTGAATCGAATTAGTCACAATCGTCAGGTTATCTTGAAACAGAAGATCAACCAGTAACTCTGTAGTTGTGCCTGCATCAATAAAAACCACATCACCATCATTTATCAAACTGGAAGCATAATTAGCAATCAGAGATTTGTGATGAACGTTTTTGATAGATTTCTGTTTATTGGTCAGTTCTTCTCGAAGCGAATGATGAAGCTCCGCACCTCCATGAACACGATGAAGTTTTCGCTCACTTTCTAGTTCATCTAAGTCACGTCTTACCGTCGATTCAGATGTTTGAAGAAGCTCTACCAAACCTTCAAGAGTCACAAAACTATCCTGGGAAATTTTCTCCATGATAAGTTGTTTGCGTTCCGATTTTAAAATAAGATCGCCTCCTCCTGAAATCGTTTACAGATAACATTATACTCCTATATCTAATATTGTCAAGCACTTTCTGTCATTTTCTGTCAAAATCTCTTGAGAAACTGTCATTTTCTTTTATTTTCAGAAAATTACAATCAATTTTATAGAAATAGCAAGAAAATTTGTAATCACTAAAACTTCTTTTCAGTATCCTTTCACCATTTCATATTTATTTTACGCTTAAATAAAACCAAAATCAGACAAGGTCAATACTTGGGTACATTAAGTCAAAACTGATATCTATCATTTATACTACCTCTCCTCACTGTAAATATAAGTCAACAATAAAAAGCTAAGAAAATTTCCTAGCTCTTTATTCTTAATCTTGAATTAATGAAGTTGAGTGTACAACACGATTATCGCGTTCTGGATAGATATATTTGATGGCCTGATTTATGGCTGTAGGTGCTTCACCAAAACCAGTTGCAATTAAATCAACCTTACCTTCGTAATCTGCGGCATCACCGATGGCATAGACACCTTCTTGACTTGTTTCAAAGAGTGGGGAAACATTGATACTTGAACGTTTGTAGTCAACATTCCAATTCTTCAAGTTCTTGTTAGATGTAGAGAATCCAAAGCTTACGATGAGAGAATCTAATGGTAAGTCCTCTACCTCATCAGATTTGACTTTTTGAACGCTTAGGCTAGTAGCTCTGCCATTTTCCCCAGAAAGAGAAAGCGGTACGTAAGGCGTCATGATTTTGACTCCAGATTCTTTGAGGAGCTCTACACTATGTTCGTGGGCACGAAAAGCATCACGGCGGTGAACAAGCGTCACGCTAGCTGCAATTTCTTCCAAGTGCAAGGCCCAGTCAACCGCAGAATCACCGCCACCGCAGATTACAACATTTTGTCCGGCAAACTGATCCAACTTATGGACGTTGTAGAAAAGGTTATTATCAGCGTAATCTTCCTCACCTTCAAGACCTAAAGGACGTGGTGCAAAGGCACCATTTCCGCAGGCAATGACAATAGCTTTTGAAAAATGCTGCGCTTTATTCGTTTCGATTGTGAAGACACCATCTACTTTTTCAAAAGTTTTGACTTCTTCTTTTAGGCAAATAGTTGTACGATCTTCAAAACGTTTCAATTGCTCGATAAGATTATCAACCAACTGACCAGCAGGAATCGCTGGATAGGCTGGAATATCATAGACCATTTTTTCAGGATACAAAATGGCAGGTTGTCCACCGAGTTCAGATAAAGATTCAATAATCTTAACCTTCATTCCGCGAAGTCCAGCATAAAAGGCAGCCCAAAGTCCAACTGGACCACCACCAACAATGGTAATATCATAAATATTTTCTGACATCTTTTTTTCCTTATTACTTATTTTTTCTTAAAAATTCTTCTATTAAATTAGCAAGAGTTTGAGGGGCGTCATCTGTGAGTAAATGTCCTGCATTTGGAATTTCTCTAAAGCAAGCATTAGGCATCAAAGAGGCAGCCTCTTGGGAAGTTTTTATGTTAAATCTGTCCTTCTGTCCACAAGTTACCAATGCAGGAATTTCTGACTGAATAAGATTATCCGTCAGGTTTAAGTCACTCATACTACTTAAAAACTCTATGAGTCTCTCCTTGTCAACACCTTGTTTGGCAAAAAATGATTTAGGAATCAGTTTAAAGACTTGTTTTTGTATGGCAAAAGCTAGATTTCCCTTTAAATTGAACTGGCCAGCACAGGCAATAATTCCTTTTAGATTATTTGGTTTATCTTTTAAACTAGAGAAAGCCAAACAGGCTCCTAAAGAAAGTCCGACAAGTATAAACTCTTCATCAATCGAATTTAATAGTTGCCTTGCCTTAGTTTCTAAAAGGTGATAAGTCTCTGGGAATTGACCATTATCAAATAAGTCCAGGGTCTCTACATCTCTTTCTGGAAGTTCCTTAACAACCTTATCCCAAGCACTAGCAGATTGGCCCATGCCATGTAGAAAGATTATTTTCACTCTTTTTCCTTCTTAATCTTTTCAATAATAGTCTTTTCCTCATCGCTAAAATGATAGTTTTCTAGCAAATCAGGACGACGTTCCAAAGTTTTGCGCAAGCTTTGCTCCAAACGCCAGAGGCGAATGTTTTCATGGTGACCAGACATGAGTACATCTGGTACTTTCATGCCACGAAAATCATAAGGACGTGTGTATTGAGGGTACTCCAAGAGTCCTGATGAAAAACTATCATCTTGGTGACTAGCTTCTTTACCAATCACATCAGGGATAAGGCGAACTGTGGCATCAACCATGGTCATAGCCGCCAACTCCCCGCCTGTAAGAACAAAATCACCTAAGGACACTTCGTCTGTTACCAAGGTTTTGATACGCTCATCGTAACCTTCATAATGGCCACAGATGAAAATCAATTCCTCTTCTTGCGCTAATTCCTCAGCAAATTTTTGATCAAATCGACGGCCTGCCGGATCGAGTAAAATTACGCGTGGCTTTTGGGCATCAATTTTTTCAATGGTGTCAAAAATAGGCTGCGCTCTTAAAAGCATTCCTTGACCACCACCGTAAGGCTCATCGTCAACATGACGAGCTTTTTCAGCGTTCTCCCGAAAATTGTGATAATTGATTTCTAAGAGACCTTTTTCTTTTGCTTTTCCTACAATAGAATGTTCAAGTGGTGCAAACATTTCTGGAAAGAGGGTCAAGATATCAATCTTCATCGTCAAGACCTTCCATCACATCAACATCAACACGATTATTAGCAACATCAACATTGAGGATAACTGGTGGAATGTATGGTAGGAGTAAATCACGTTTTCCTTTACGTTTCACTACCCAAACATCATTTGCACCAGGTTGAAGAATTTCCTTAATTTGACCAATTAAGACATCATTTTCGTAAACATCTAGTCCAATGATTTCATGATAGTAAAACTCTCCATCTTCAAGTTCGGTAAGGTTCTCTTCTTCTACTTTTAGTGAATAACCTTTGTACTTCTCGATGTCGTTAATGTGGTACATCCCTTTGAATTTAATAATATCAAAGTTTTTTTGCTTGCGATGACTGGCAATTTCAACTTCAAGAACAAAATGATCTTTATCATCAAAAAGGGCAAGTTTTGACCCTTTTTTAAAACGCTCTTCCGCGAAATCTGTAACAGATAACACGCGCATCTCCCCTTGTAACCCTTGGGTATTGACGATTTTTCCAACGTTAAAATAATTCATATTGACTCCACTCTGTCTTAATCTTTATCATTTTACCACGATGGCAAAGAAAAAACCAGTCACACTCTGTAACTGGTCAAGATAGTCCGTACGGGATTCGAACCCGTGTTACCGCCGTGAAAAGGCGGTGTCTTAACCCCTTGACCAACGGACCTCTTTGTTTAACAACAGATACTAGTATATCGAAAAACAAGAATCCTGTCAACACGTTTTTAAAACTTTTTTGAAAAAAATAGAAAAAATGATGATTGATATGAAATCTTATTGAAAGTAGGTTCCCTATGAGTCCACTCCAAATACTGTACTCAAAGAAAATCAATAACAGACAAGGTATGCTGATAAATTCACACCTAGATGTAGGTGAGGAGTCTTAATGATGTATCATTTTAATTACCAAAGAGCACCAATCAGCTTCACTAGGGTTATAAAATGAAAAAGAGACCTTACGGCCTCCTCTTTATTTCTCGTCAATAACAAGACGAACTTTTTTACCTTGCGTCGGTACCGAGTAGACAATCGATCTTATCGCTGTAATCGTACGACCTTTTTTGCCGATAACACGACCGATGTCTTGTGCATCCAAGTCAAGATGGTATTCTAAAAACTCAGGTGTATCTTCAATTTTAATAGTAAGATTATCTGGTTGTGAAATCAAAGGTTTCACAATAGCGATAATAAGATTTTCAATGGTATCCATAGGCTTTTATCTTCTTATTTTGAGAATTTTTGTTCGTGGAATTTAGCCATAACGCCTTCTTTTGAAAGGATGTTACGAACTGTATCTGAAGGTTGTGCACCTTTAGCCAACCAGTCAAGAACGCGGTCTTCTTTGATTGTTACTTGGTTTTCAGCAACAAGTGGGTTGTAAGTTCCAACTGTTTCGATGAAACGTCCATCACGTGGAGCACGTGAATCTGCTACGTTAATACGGTAGAAAGGTTTTTTCTTAGAACCCATACGAGTCAAACGGATTTTTACTGCCATTTTTTAAATATCTCTTTTCTATTTGTTTAAATTTTGATAGAGCAATAGCTGAGCTATCAACTCACTTTAACTATTATATCATAAGATTTTAGAGTGTCAAGAAAAAAACTTGACAGTCTTTAAATTTTTTAAAATTTATTTTTCCTCTTCCAAGTTTATCAGACCATAGTGAAACTTCTGATTAGACCGAACTTGTCTCTCAAAACCGAATCGCTCAAATACTGAATCTCGAAAATGAGCTTTGATTATAATCTTCTTTTTAGCGACGCGTTTGGCTTCCGAAACAAATTCGTCAGTAATAGGGCCGTAATTAGCCAATGGTTTCAGTCCAGAGAGGTTTTCAGACTCAGTAATTGTTTCTGTAAACATAGGATCGCAATAGATTACATCTAAAGACTTGTCTGGCTGTTTTTTGAGATAATCCAAACTGTAACAACAATCCGTTTGAATTGATCTCATAGCTGCATCTAGCGCAGCATTTCCACTAGTATAGGTAGCTAATCCGTGAGAAACGATTAAGTGGATCAAGGGCTGGCTCTCAAGTGCTTTGACTTTATGCCCCGCCGATGCCATTACAAGACTGTCACTAGCCAATCCCATAGTGGTATCTAAAATCTCCAGAGATTCTGTACCTAGAAGACTCAGCAAAGCATCATGAGAGCTTTTTAGGCGTAGCATGGCCGTATCTGGATGGAAAGTCAATTCACTACCGTCCTGGTTGACCAGAACCATTTTAGTATCGTAAATCAAAATCACGCCGTCATAGTCTTTCAAAAAGGATTTAACCGACTGCTTTCGGCGTTCAATAAAAGGATAGCCTGTTTTTTGGCTCAATAGCAGAGCTTCTTCTATCAATCTAGGATTTTGACCTAGACTAGTTGTAATCACGATTGTCATAATCCTATTATAACAGACCTTAGATATAAGTTAGCAGTTCAAACTCATACCTTATACTCTTTTAATATCAAAATGATAGACGTCAGTTTCGACTTACCTCCCCTTAGCACTGCCTTCGTCTCACTTCCTTGTCTGATTTTGATATTATTTGAGTATTATTCCATATTTTGGGTAAAGAAAAAAGCCAGATAACTGACTTTTTTGGCTCTATTTAAAAAGAAATTTCCCACCATATATCCAAAAATAACCATAGGCCAAGATTGAAATAGGCTTACAAATAAGAATTATAGTAAGAAATTTTCGATAAGACATCTCACTCAAGCCTGTTATCATGACCATAACATCTGCCGGTGCCAGTGGTGAAATCATATTTAGAATAAAAAAACGTTCATAGGTTGGGCTGAATAATCTTCTCTCGTAATGATAATAAGTCTTGTCATCGATAAAGAGCAAGATAAACATCTTACCATAATGTCTTGTAAGAGCAAATAAGATGATACTTCCAAGTACAATGCCTACATAATTTAAAATAAATCCAAGAACTGGTCCAAAAGCCATGAAACCAACTACAGTCGTCACACCACCAGGAATAATAGGAATAACAACCTGAATAATTTGTAAAAGTAAGAAGGCAAAAGCACCAAGTAACATACGATTTGTCAGAAGCTGACTCAACGCCTCTGGATTCTTAAGGATATCCAATCCTCTAACCAAATATACCAAAAAAGAAATGGTCAGTAGAATTGAGAAGATACTAAGTCCCTTAAAGAACTTCTTCCAAAAAACATACACCTGACCACCTCCTTTAAACAAGATACAAAGGTGTAACCGACACAAAGCAAATTAGGCGGTAAGTCAGAAATCTGTGATTTCGTTGACACACCCCCGTCAGGACGACTAGGACTTTCATAGCCTATAGGCGTAGAAAGTTCAGACGTCTACGACGAGAAAGCTGACGAAGACGCTTTGGGCGAAATCTTCGATTTCTTCATTCCCAACTTAGAACAGTCTATCCCCAGACTGTTCTAACGTCTAGGAAGTCTTTATACCTAAAGGTATCCACGACTGTAATCAACTAAAGTTGAAACAGGCGCGTATCTATTTGCACAGTGTCGTAGCCGTGTTCAACGTGCTAAGAATGATTGTTGCTAAAGCAAGTAATCATTCTACGGCAATCGCTATTTTGCGAATTGCCTAAGCACCTCATTAGCTCGAAACAAAAATAATGTCGATTTTAGTTTCTCACCTCACAATATAACATTATTGCTTGATAGTAAAAATCATTTAGTTTAGATATGGTGACGGTTGCCTTTATAATCACCTGCAGCAGTTGTTACTCGTAACGAAGTGCTTCGATTGGGTCTAATTTACTTGCTTTGCTAGCCGGAAGAATACCAAAAATCATACCAATTAGAGCAGAGAAGGCTAAACTTCCAAGTGCAACTTTTATAGAAATAGCTGGCTTAATACTTTCAATACTACCATCTAGAGCTGCTGTCACTGCAAAGGCCAAGCCCAAACCAATCAAGCCCCCAAGTAAAGTCAAGACCATTGACTCAATTAGGAATTGTGTCAAGATATTTCTTCTGGTTGCCCCTAGAGCTTTACGCAATCCAATTTCTCTAGTTCGTTCGGTAACAGATACCAACATAATATTCATGACTCCGATACCACCAACTAGTAGAGAAATTCCTGCAATAGCTCCAATAACAGTTGTCATAATGCTATAGGCCGAATTGATTTCTTCAATATCTTTGGACATGTCGTAAGTCGTATATTCTCCAGTCTTAACTCCTGACAATCGTGTCATCTCACTTGCAGCTTGGTCTGAAATGGCTGTTGAATCTTTAACATCTTCAACGTGGATATAGACAGCTCCTGCTTCATCTGTTCCAAATTCAGCTGCCAATTGTGTATTTGTCATAATGGCATTACCTTCAGAGCCCATACCGTAAAAGGCAGAGCCAGCATTTGGATCTTCATAAACTCCAACGACTAAATAAGATTTCGAACCTACAGAAACTTGACGATTCAGAGCAGAGTCATTATCACCGAAAAGTTTTTGAGCTAACTTGGTATCTAACATGATGATACGTGCAAATTGAGTATAATCGGTAGCTCTAAAACTTCTTCCAGCTAATATTTTGAATTTCTTGACATCAAAATAGGTACTGTTAACTCCTGTTATGTTAACATTATCTGCTTTTTTCTTATCTAGAGAAACAGTGGATGTTGTTGAATTAGTAATATAATAACTCTCTGTGCCAGGAACGGTCTTTACAATTTCTTTAAGCCACTCTTCTTGTATTTTAGGACCTGTATCACTTGAAGAAAGAAGACCAAATAAACTTGCTCCTTGGTCGTCTTCTGAATCTTTTGAAACATAATAGATTTGAATATCTTGTCGGTCTGCTGAGAACATGCTGGTAACCTGCGCTGCCATTCCCTGACCCAAAGCCATAATGACAACAACTGAAGCTACACCTATGATAATTCCAAGCATAGTTAGGAAGGACCGCATCTTGTGCCCAAGTACAGAAGAAAGGGCAAATTTCCAATTTTCCATCACCGTCCTCCTTACTCTATTCTAACACTTTCAGTGGTATCTTTGGTGATTTCACCGTCACGGATAACGATTTTACGTCTGGCGTAATCGGCAATTTCTGGTTCGTGTGTAACCATGATAATGGTTTTTCCTTCCCGATTAAGTTCCGTTAAAAGCTCCATGATTTGCTCACCAGTCTTGGTATCCAAAGCGCCAGTTGGCTCATCCGCAAGGATAATAAAGGGATTATTAACCAAGGCCCTAGCAATTGCTACACGCTGCTTCTGCCCGCCTGATAATTCTGATGGCAAATGATTCATGCGCTCGCTTAATTCCACTTTTTCTAAAAATTGCTGCGCTAGTTGTCGACGTTTGCTGACACCTAATCCAGCATAAATTAAGGGAATCTCAACATTTTGCCAAGCTGATAATTTTGAAAGGAGAAAGAATTGTTGAAAGACAAAGCCAATTTCCTGATTTCTAACTTTTGCCAATTCTTTGTCATTTAATTCTGAAACGTGGGTTCCGTTCAGATAATAATCACCTGAAGTTGGACGATCTAGCAGACCAATGATATTCATTAAGGTTGATTTTCCAGAACCTGATGGTCCCATGATGGCTAGAAATTCTCCTTCTTCAACCGTCAAATCAATACCTTTCAAAACTTGTAACTCTTGGTCACCATTGCGGTAGCTTTTAACAATATTATCGAGTTGAATTAAGACTTTTTTTCCATCTGTCACTATTCTTTCACCTCGGATTCTTTACTGCTTTCTTCAGTCACAGTATCATCAGAAATAAGATTTTCAATTGTTTGACCATCTTTTAAAGAGTCGTCTGGATTAGTAATGACAACTTGGCCAACTTCAAGTCCTGTTAAAATTTCTTGTTGTTTAGCGTCAGCATTTCCCAAAGTAACTTCTACTTTCTGAATCTTACCGGTATTCTCATCATAAACCCAGACATAATTCTTTTCGTCATCTGTGACAAGAGCTGTAACAGGTACCAGCTTGCGTTTGTTTTCATTGACAACTTCTACTGAGACACTGAACCCTTGTTTAAGAGCTCCCAATTCACTTGTGATATCAACTTTGTATTCATAAGCCGCACCTGAATTAGAAGCTGAGGCTGAGCCTTGATCATCATTCTGAGTAGGATAGTTTGAAATATAGGAAATTTTTCCTGTCCACTCTTGATCAGGATAAACTTTAGATTTGATTTTAACAGCTTGATCCTTTTTTAGGTTTGCTAAATCATACTCGGTTACAGTTCCTTTAATCTGAAGTTGTCCTTCAGTGGCAACGTGAACCAGAACCTGACTGTTCTTTGAATTTGGATCAATATCATTATTTACTTCAACGACAGTTCCTGAAACATCACTCAAGAAAATAGTTTGGTTTATTGCTTCTTGAGCTTTATCAACCTCTGCTTGAGCATCTGCATAAGAGTCGTTTAGATCTTGTAATTGTTGCAAATATTGGGCATTTTGCTCTTCAGATGGCTGTTGTGTAATAGTTGTTTCTTCCCCGGTTTCCTCATCAACAGATGTTGTTGTAGTTGGAAGATTTCCATAAGTTTTAAGGTAATTAATCTGTCTTCCGACCTTGTTCAGATTACGTACTGCCGTATCATAGGCAGATTGTGCTGTTGCAGTGTCATATTGAACTAATTGCTGACCCGCAGTGATTTGATCTCCAACAGACACTGTAGCTTTGGCACTTGATCCTTTGGCTGCATCAAAATAAACATATTGCTCATTCAAAGCTTTGACAGTCCCTGAAAGAAGAGTAGACGAGGCAATTGTACCTTCAGTTACATTAGCTGAACTATATGAAACCTTAACTTCTTCACTTGTGTTTTTCTGTTGCATCCAGAGAATTCCCGCTGTAGCAAGAATACAGACAGAGGCAACTCCTGCAATAATCCCTTTTGTCTTATTAGACATTTTCTTTTTGTTTTTTCTAGACATAATCTCCTCCAACTATTGTACTGTTATTATAAGACAAGTATAAAGACTTTATATCTCTTTGTCAAGAAATAATCCATCAGAGCTTAGAAATTCAGTCCTTAGACCGATTCTTTTTCGTTTAGAGCTATACTCTCTCACACCCTAATTGTATCTTATTTTAGACACTTCTCCACTTACAGTTTTGTAAGAAAAAACGCCTGAATCTTTCAGACGTTTGTGAGTATTCTCAAAGAGCTTCCAAGCCTACCATGTACCAATTAAAGCTTGCATGGTTAAACTAACTATGGAGATAGCAAGCCAGCAGGCTGCTCCCAGGCCGAGAGCTGGTCCGCCAGTCTTGATGAGTTTTATGGGATTGGTGTTGAGTCCAATTGCTGCCATGGCCATAACAATGAAGAATTTTGACAGCACTTTTAAATTAGCAAAGATAGTTGTATCCATACCTGAACTTGTCACTACTGTAGTGACAACAGAGGCTAAAAGAAAATAGAGGACAAACATAGGAAATGCCTTCTTAAAACTGAAGGTTCCCTGACCTGCTCTGCTATTTCCCGAAGCCTTAAAGGCTTGATAAAAGGATAAGCCTAGCGTAATGGGGATGATAGCCAAGGTTCTGGTCAACTTGACAATGGTGGCCGTGTCAAGAGTGTTGGACTGGTGGATTGCATCCCAGGCCGTGGCTGTCGCTGTGACCGAGGAGGTGTCGTTGACCGCCGTCCCCGCAAATATGGCAAAGCCTTGATTTGAAAGCCCCAGCCAATCTCCGAGGGTTGGGAAAATGAGCGCTGCTAGAATGTTGAAGAGGAAAATGACCGAAATAGCCGTTGCCACTTCATCATCTTTTGCTTTGATGACGGGAGCTGTCGCTGCTATGGCAGAGCCTCCACAAATGGAAGAGCCAACCCCAACCAGAGTCGCAATGTTTAAATCAATGCGAAAGATTTTTTGCAAGATATAAGCCAAAATGAGTGAGGTCAAAATAGTGCTGATAATAATGGGTAAGGAAGTCAACCCAACGGACATTACTTGAGACAGATTAAGGCCAAAACCAAGCAAAACAACAGCCGTTTGCAGGATATGTTTGGAAGTGAAGGCAATTCCCACACTTGTTTTATCACGGTTTGTATGAAAATAACCGATTACCATACCAAGTAAGATGGCGAACACTGGGGCACCCACTAGAGGAAGATATTGACCAAGAATCCATGCTGGCAAGGCAATGAGCAAAGCCAGGAAGACACCAGGGATTTTTTTCTTAATTGTTGACATATAAAACTCCTTTGCCCTCCTATTATAGACCTGATGATTGCATTTGTAAAATCAAGTCTAATTGTCTAGCAAATGCTGAAGTTCTTCGTAGTCCTTGACGGTATAGGTAGGAATGGCAGAGCTACTATTAGCTTTCTTTTCAGGATTGTACCAGGCGGTGTCAATACCTGCATTGTTTCCACCCTGAATATCAGCCAAGAGACTGTCGCCAATCATCAGCGCTCTGCTATGATTAAAAGAGTCAACATCAGAAGCAATCCAGTCAAAGAAGGCTTTGTCGGGCTTTTGAAGACCTGTCGCACCAGAAATGAAGACCTGCTCAAAGAGACCGTCAATATCAGAAGCCAGAAGACGCCCTTCCTGAATAAACTGAACACCATTGGTTGCAGCTAAGAGGCGGTAGCCTTCTCCATTTAAGTCTGTCAAGAGCTCACGCGCACCAGTAAAGGTCTGACCTTGCTGGCTGAGAAATTCCTGATAACGAAGAGCAAAAGCTTTGCCGTCAACATCATGGCCAAAATGAGCAAAGAGACGAGAAAAACGGGTATTAATAAGCTCATCTTTGGTGATTTTCTTCAAAGTCAAATCATCCCAAAGGGCCTTGTTCATGGGAATATAAAAATCCTTATAATCCTGCACATCAGAAACACGCGCTTCCAACAAAAGCTCAGTCAAAGCAACATCCTCAGCAGCATCAAAATCAAGAAGAGTGTGGTCAAGATCGAAAAGTAAAAATTTGTAAGACAAGGTAGAGGTCCTTTCGTGGGGGGATAGAAAATAAATTTATTGCCATTATATCATACTAATGGTGAAAATTCTGATTTAAGGAAATATTCTCAATTAAAATCAAAATCTAATAAACATCATTATTTATTAACCTTAAGAAATCATAAATCAACAAAATAAATGATTTCATCGGGAGACTTAATAATCAATCATCTGTATAAAAATGATACTTGCGACATTTAATAAGTATTAAACAGGATAACACTTAATTCTGTTAAAAATCATTTACATATAAAACCAGCGCCATGTAGACGCTGATTTTTTTGCCTAAGCTACTACTTTACTACGTTTTGCTAGGAAGTATGTCGCTAAGAAACCAACAACCAAAGCTACTAGCATAACAATGATTGAGATAATTAGATTATAGTGGGAACCTGATGGGTCGATATAGGCAGGAAGTGAAATGAAGCCTGGCGTCGAAACAACATACTGTGTCATCCCTAGCAAGCCCGCTAGCAATCCGCCCAATCCTCCACCTATCATAGCTCCAATCAAAGGATACCTCAGTGGGAAAAGGACACCATAAACAGCGGGCTCCGTAATTCCACAAAGCGCTGTAATACCAGCCGACATGGAAACAGATTTTTTATTAACATCTTTTGAGATTACCATTGCAGCTAGTGCAGCACCACCAACGGCTACGTTTGCTGGTGCCATTCCAGTACAAATAAGTGGATCACTCCCAACCTCAGCAATCAGGGCAAAGAGTACTGGATAGGTTGCGTTATTCATTCCAAAAAACACCATTAGAGGAGTAGTAACTCCAATAATCATTACTGCTGGTGCTGGAAAAGCTTGGTACAAGGCATAAACACCATCAGCCAACCAAGTTCCCATTGTATTTCCAATCGGTCCCAAAACTATCAAAGTCACTGGAACTGTAACTAAAATGGTTAATAATGGAACAAAGATTGTTTTGAAATATACAGGAGTATATTTCTCCAAAAACTTATAGAAAATTGACATGAATAGTACCCCAAGAATAATTGGGAATACTGTGGAGTTGTAAGTAATTGTGGGAATTTTAACTCCAAAAATATCTAAACCTTCAGCACCATTTATTGTTTGGAAAAGCAGAATTGCTCCTAAGAATGCACCCAAATACCCGTTTGATTTTAACCTAGTCGCTGCTGAAAAACCAATAAAGATTGGTAGAAAGAAAAATGTTGCTTGGTTAATAGCATATATTACAGTATAGGTCCCTGATTCTGAGCTAACACCAAAGAAATTTGTCAAGAGGGTTAACACTGCACCCGTAAGCCCCCCTGCAACCAAAACTGGAATTACTGGCGAGAATGTCCCACCGATAAAAGACATGGCAGTATTTATGTAATTGTGTTTCTCACTAGTTTTTTATCCAGTGCTATATCTTCACGGGCGGTATCTGGATCTTCTACATAACCTTTTTCTTTGATTCCATCAATTTTTTGCACTTCCGCATAGAGATTAGGTACATCCTGGCCAATAACAATTTGGTGCTCTCCATTTTGAACAACTACAGTCAATACCTCTGGCAAGGCACTTATAGAAGCATTATCAAATTTGGCTTCATCAACAAGATTTAATCGTAAACGCGTCATGCAGTGACTGGCGCTTGATATATTCCCAACACCACCTGATAAGCGAATAATTGTTTCAGCTAACTTTTTATAGTCCTTAGTCATAATCAGTTCCCCCAATTTTTACCATTAGATTTGATAAGATCAGAATACCAATAATAGGATGCTTTTTTTATACGTGCAAGATCTCGTAAATCATCATCCGTACGATTAATAAAGACTAAACCATACCGTTTTGCCATACCGTTACCAGTAGATAGTAGGTCTGTAAACGACCAAGGGTTATATCCAATTACTTCTGCACCATCTTGAATGGCCAAACCAACTTGATAGATTTGATTACGAAGATAGTCAATGCGTTCTGTGTCGTTTATTTCACCATTTTCATCAATATCTTCATGCGCCCCGTATCCGTTTTCAGTGATAACCATAGGGAGCTGATACAAATTCCACATGTCTCGAAGAACATAACGAATAGCGACTGGATCAATTTCCCAATCCCAGTCCGTATATTCGACATAATCATTGTATACCAATTTATAATTTCCAGGGACAACTGGGAATTTCAATTGTCCTTTTATACCATATTTATTTAGCTCATAGTCTTGAGCATCTTCATCTATTTTTGCTTCTGCTGCAGTATTTGAACGGTAACAATTAACACCGAAGAAGTCAATTTTAGCCTGTTCAAAAATTTCTTGGTCTCCTTCCCTGATATCTGGATCTATGTCATTTTCCTTCCAATAATTCTGAATAAAATTACTATACTTATGATGAACGTAAAAATCATTCCAGATTTTTTCTGTAAATTCTTCTGCATTTAGACGTGCAATTTGATCCATGGGGTTCCCTGTATTTGAATAGATTGGTACCATTCCTGGTACAGGTCCAATTTTACCGTTCTCTACTAATTCATGACATGCAATGACTGCCTTTGCATGACAAAGGTTCATAATATGATTAACCTTCCATTGATCCTTAAACCAAGTGTCAGGATATTTACATGTCCCTAGCCAATGTCCATAGACGATTTGCATATTCTGTTCATTGATTGATAACCAATATTTTACACGATCTCCAAACTCAATAAAACATTTTCTCACATATTGTTCAAAAGCATCAATGATACCACGGCCATACCAGCCATCATATTCCTGATCAACCCACAATGGTAAATCATAGTGATAGAGTGTAACAATTGGTTCAATACCGCTCTTGACTAATTCATTAATCAGATTATTATAAAAGTCAATGCCTTTTTGATTTGGTACTCCTGTCTTATCTGGGTAAATACGAGGCCAAGCGATTGAGAAGCGATAGGAGGTGAAACCTGCCTCTTTCATTAAAGCCACATCTTCTTTATAGTGATGATAATGATCTGACGCGATAGAATTATCAGCAAATGGTTTCTTCTTTTGAGAATTCAAATCAATTGTTGAAACTGAACGACCATCTTCATTGGTTGCACCCTCAACTTGCCAAGCAGCACTTGAAGCACCCCAAAAGAAATTATCTGGAAAAGTTGGTTCTTCTTTATAATGCATTTTATTTACCTCTTTTTAACTGACTGTATTCGTTTAATATGGAATCAAGAACAAATGAAATACCATAAGTGTAATAGATGATTTCTGATGGATTCTTATTATCCATAGATGTTAAATGATAGACTTTATTATAATATTGGTTGAATAGAGGACTTCTACTATTTGTAAATAGGTATGTGTTTATAGCACTATCAAAAATGACTTCTTTCATCACTTTAGCAAGGACTCCAGAAACAGAAAAAAATAGAATTAAACTGCGTTCTGATAAAAGATGTTTCATTGAATTGAACTCCACCTCATCAACAACTATTAAAACTCTTTTACCCAATAGAGCCATGGTTTGTTGAAAAAATCTAACGCTGTTTGCTATCGTCGAGGAGGCTATGATAATGACTTCATCAGCTTGCCATAAGGATTGAACAATTTGAGAGAGTTCCTTATTGGATAGCCTCTCTTCTAATTCGTTGAACATTTCAAAAATTTGCACTTTTAGTGAGTTAATAAAGGAATCACGTGAATAGAATTTTTCATAGACACGTAAACCCTCATCAAATTCATTGAAATGCTTTTTTAGTTCCTTAAAGTTCTCGTAGCCAAGTTTTTGACAATATCTTCTAACTGATGCTCTTGAAACATTGTTTTCTTCAGCAACGTCAAAGATATTTAACTTATCAATACTTAGATAATTATCAATCAGATAACGAGATAGCTGAAATTCAATACTATCTAAATCACTGCTGTTATACAAGGTTTGCAGATTATACAACAAACTCAGACGTCTATTCTCCATATGTAATTCTCCCTGGCCATGGATTAAGTTCATTTTAATCTTTTCTGAAAAATAATGAGGGACACATTCTGTCTCCAAAGCATTATTCTTCAGTTTCTCCAATAAAAAAAGATCGAAGAAGCGTTCTTTCTGAACTGTCTCTCCAATCTCTATTTTTTAATCTAGTTTTGCTCCATTTGATGCTATGACTTTTTTGTACCAATAGAAGGATTGTTTTTTATAGCGCTTCAAGGTGCCTGAACCATCGTTATTTTTATCAACATAGACAAAACCATAACGTTTTTTCATTTCACCAGTTGAGATACTAACAAGATCAATACAACCCCAAGGAAGATAAGCTATCAAGTCAACGCCATCCTGGACCGCTAGTTCTAATTGCTGAATGTGATCACGAAGGTAATCTATACGATAACCATCCATAACGGTTCCATCAACGAGTTCATCAACTGCTCCTAAACCATTTTCAACAATCATGATTGGTTTTTGATAGCGAGCATACAGGTCATTAAGAAGGTATCTCATTCCTTTGGCATCAATTTGCCAGCCCCAATCAGAAGCTTCTAGATATGGATTTTTGACTCCAAAAATCAAATTTCCAGCAGTTCCGATAGCATTCTTATCCACAGTCGCACATGAACTCATGTAATAGCTTAAACTGTAAAAATCTACTTTTCCTTCTTTCAGAATCTGTTTGTCTTCTTCAAACATATCCACTTCAATACCCAATTCATTGAACATGCTCTGCGTAAAGTATGGATATTCACCACGTACCTGAACATCACCACAGAAGTAATTCATTCGCATCTCTTTTTGGGCCAAAAGGATATCATCCGGATTGCAGGTATAAGGGTAGATACATCCTCCTGCTACCATACAACCTACTTGATAATCAGGATAATGATCATGAGCTATTTTTACAGCTTTGGCACTAGCTAAAAACTGGTGGTGGAGAGCCTGATAGCGACGTTGTACTAGTGCTGTATCTGCTGATGCACCAAAGGCAGGAAGCGGTCCATCTTCCACTTGCAAAGCTCCAGATAAAATATCACCTACTCCCATGGTTAAGCAGTTAATTTCATTGAAAGTCAGCCAATATTTGACTAGACCTTGGTATTCCTTAAAAACAGCTTCTGCATAGTTTAAGAAGAAATCAATAGTTTTTCGATTAGCCCATCCATCGTACTCAGTCATTAGATGGTAGGGTGTTTCATAATGAGAGAGGGTCACCAAAGGCTCAATCCCAAATTTCTGACACTCCTCAAAGACATCGCGGTAAAAATCTAGTCCTGCTTTGTTTGGTTGTTTTTCATCTCCTTTTGGAAAAATACGTGTCCAATTAATAGACAGACGAAACATTTTAAAGCCCATTTCCGCCAAAAGAGCAATATCTTCTTTGTAATGATGGTAAAAATCAGAGGCTTCATGTGATGGATAGTTCACTCCTTCACGAAGAAGATGGTGAAATTCACGTGCCTTTCCTAAACCTCCAGCTGTAAGGTGATCACTTACACTTTCACCTTTACCATCAAGGTTCCAAGCACCTTCAAATTGATTGGCAGCTGTTGAGCCACCCCAATAAAAGTTCTCATTAAAAGTCATACAAACTCCTATTTCTTATCTACTTTATAAATAAACATGGTGATAATAAATGTAGAAATCAAACCAGCCAAAATTGCAACAAACAGATAGATAATATTAGATGATTGTTCAGCAATAAATCCTGTTACCCCGAAGATACCAGCACTGCCACCAAGTGCGTACATGTAAACTTTTAGAAGACCTGCAATGGATCCACCGATGAAGCTTCCAGCCATAGTCGCATATAGTGGAGTTTTGTACTTCAAATTAATACCAAACATAGCAGGTTCAGTTACACCGCCTAGTATGGCTGTGATCGCTGCAGAAATAGCTGTTGAACGCTCTTTTTTATTTTTAACTGCAACTGCGAGAGTTGCCGCACCTTGGTTCAGATTTGAAATGACACCAGAAAGACCAATTATTGGTTCATAGCCCAATGTTGTTAATGATTGCATCATTGGCGGGAATAGCGCGCCGTGCATACCTGTAATGACAAGCAATGGGTAAACAGCAGATAGTACCGCAATTCCAACAAATCCTGTGGTATTATATAACCACATAATTGCTTGAGCCAAATAAACACCAAAGAAGGCTCCTGCTGGCCCAATTAAACATAATGCTAACGGAAGCATTACAAGAATCGTCAAAAGAGGTACGAATATTACTTTCACCGCATTTGGAATAATTTTACTAAAGAAGCGCTCAACATAGGACATGACAAAAACTGACATGATAACTGGGAATATCGAGCTAGAATAGGTTGTGGCATAGATTGGCAAACCAAAAATTGATAAAGTTGCCCCTTCACCAACACTGGCTACAAAGTTCGGATGTAAGAGAATTGCACCCATGAGCATCCCAAGCGGCATGCTGGTTTTAAATTTATTTGCCGAAAAGGCACCCAAGAAGACCGGTAAGAAGTAAAAACCAGCATCTGATGCAAAATTTAAGACTTGATAAGTTGGAGAGGTATCCTTCAAGATATTGAGTAAGGTGGCTAATATCAAAACAACCTTAAGCATACCTGCTCCGACTACAATCGGAATTACTGGGGCTAAGCAACCTGAAATAGAATCAATAATAGCTCCAGGACCAAATTTCTTTTTCTCATCCAAGTTTTCATCTAATTGTGATTGTTGTTGGATATTTGCGACTTCACAGACATCCTTATACAATTCGGAAACCCATTGTCCAATAATAACTTGAAATTGCTCATTTGACCATTGAGCTCCAATTACTCCCTCTAAATCAGATATTTGATCCAAATTGACAAGGCTTTTATCCTTAATGGTAAAACGAAGTCTAGTCATACAATGAATGATATTTGAAATATTGTCCTTACCACCCACAAGGTCAACAATATTAGTTGCTAATTCTCTACGTGCATCTGCTTTCATGATGCTACCTCCTTAAAAAGTTTATAAAGCTATTTTGGAAACCAAAAAAAACTCCTTGAAGCACACTAAAAATAACTGATTCGTTATTTAAAGGTAATGCCTCAAAGAGTTACAATCCTTATTAATACATTCATTATAACATGAAGAAATTGTTATGTAAACACTTTCAAATATTATTTTGTAAAATTCTTTGAATATGAATCATCAAATAAACCTTTTCATTATCAGAAATCTTGGTTTTAAAGAGACTTTCGAAATCATGAGTTATTTGCTGTGTGCAGACAAAAATCTTAGGATACTTTACTCTTAGAACATCATATAGACCTTCTTCTTCAATAAATTGCTCTCCTTTTTCAGCTCTTTGTAAAAGATATCTGATATGAGATACAAAGCGATTATAAGAAAAAGATTTCTTATCTAATGTGACACTAAAATAGTCTTCGATAGTTTTTGTTATCATTGTGATAATTGCATCGTAATTATATTTCTGAATATAAGTTGAGGATCCTTCAGTTGCATTTACGAAATGTAAAGCTATACTAGTAATCTCACTATCTGGTAGGTGTTCTCCTAAATCTTTGGCAATTTTTTCCACAGCAAAGCGACCAATTTCAGTCTCAGCAGGATACATCTGTTCCACATCATAGGCAAAAAGTAGCTTCATTGATTTATATTTTTTTAATCTCTTAATTGCAAAATCAATATGGTCAGCAAGGCTTACCATCAAGTTGGGATTAAAATTTTTCTCTAAAGACTCCTTAGCCTTATTGACAATTGCCGAGGATAGCTTAAAAATCTCTGGTGAAATTTCTGAAAATAAACCGTAATGTGACGGATTAATTTGATAAAAGGTTTCTGATATAAGCCCCAAATCGCTCAGTTCATATGGAATTTTTGGAAAACCAATCCCTTTTCCAAAGGCAATCAATTCTTGACCAGCAGAATCTCTACAAACGGCAACATTATTATTTAATTTTTTGATAACTTCCATTTTTCTACTCAATCATCACCTTTCCAAAGGATGAACCGACTCAAAACTAAGCGATAATAGGCTACAGATTAACTCTATTATATCATAATAAAAAAACGGTAATTAACCAAATTAGGAAATGAAGTAGTCTATATTACTTTGAATAACTATTAATTCAAAGCTAAAATTTTAAAAAAATATAATAAATTTCTTTAATCTTTATTCAACCGTATGGCGTTCGCCTAAGAGATAGTCATCAACATTCTTAAACATTTCAGATACACTTAATGGTTGGCGTCCTGCCAGTTTTACAAAGTCGTTTACTGGAACATCCAGGAAGCCTTGGGTAACGGTTGTTCCGAAGCTTACCATGCCTTCTGATGTCGCTTGAATTGGACTCTTGCTGAAATCTCCATCGGTATCTCTTGGTACCCCAATAGAATCAAAATAAGCATACAATTCATCGTAAGCGTCCAATAACAAGGTATCTGTAAAACAAACAATTCTTCCCTTATACTGTTAGTAGAAAACAGAAAGGGAGGATTTTTCTATGCCTCAATCTATTGTTCCATTGGAAATATCTCAATCTCGTCGATTTGAAAAGAAGCGTCAAAACGACCTGCTACTGAAAATCAGACTCGGTAAAGTTGAAGTCAGTTTCTTTCAGGCTTTAACTTCTGAACAACTAGACTATCTCTTAGAAAAGATGCTTACTTATGACTATAAAACTCAATGATTTAGGTCAGGTCTATCTGGTTTGTGGAAAAACCGATATGAGACAGGGTATTGATTCACTTGCTTACCTTGTAAAAAGACAATTTGACTTAGACCCCTTCTCAGGTCAAGTCTTCCTCTTTTGTGGAGGACGTAAGGACCGTTTTAAGGCCCTTTACTGGGATGGACAAGGGTTCTGGCTTCTCTATAAGCGCTTCGAGAACGGTAAGCTGACTTGGCCAAATACCGAAAACGAGGTTAAATCCCTAACTTCTGAACAAGTGGATTGGCTAATGAAGGGTTTCTCTATCACACCAAAAATAAATAGCACAAAAAGTCGTGATTTCTATTGAAATCAGGGCTTTCTTTTCGGTATAATAGAGAAAAATTCAAGGGGATAGCTATGAGTTCACAAGACCAAGTCGTTGAAAGTTTAACAAAAACCATTGAAATCATGACCAATGAGATTGCCCTTCTTCGTGAACAAGTGGCCTGTCTCACTCAAAAACTCTATGGAAAATCATCAGAGAAAATGCCTCGTCTGAATGGCCAACTGAGCCTCTTTGAAGATAACAACCTTCCAGAAGAGGAAGATGACTTACCCAGTTGAAACAGAGACAGTCACCTATATTTGTAGAAAAACTAAGGGCAAACGCCAGGCAGATTTAGACCAACTTCCCCAGGTGGAGCGTCACCATGTACTGTCCGAGGAAGACTGTATCTGTATGGATTGTTCTTCCAAACTCAAGGAGATTGGAAGCCAGCTCGTCCGTCGTGAAGTCGTTTTTATCCCAGCGACATTGGAGTGTGTAAATCATATCCAGCACAGCTATAAATGTTTGAACTGCAGTTCAAAGAATCCTGTCGACAAAATCATAAAATCCGATGTGCCAAAACCAGTCCTAAATCATAGTTTGGGATCAAGTTCAATTATTGCCCATGTCATTTACCAAAAACTAGAACAGAAAGTTCCAACCTATCGTCAAGAATCCTTCTGGCATAATCTAGGTTTGAGTGTGACTCGAAGAGAATTAAGTAACTGGCTCATCCTGACCAATGACTATTACTTCGCCCCGCTAGCTGACCTCCTCTTGGAACATTTACGCCAGGAGCCTATTTTGCATGCGGATGAGACGACCTATAATGTCCTGGAGAGTTCCCAAAGCACAAACTACATCTGGACCGTGGCCAGTAGTAAGCATAGTCAGAAACCAGTCATTTATTATCGCTATGACGATAGCCGTTCTGGTAAGGTTATCCGGGATATTTTAGGAGATTATCAGGGCTACTTACAAGCAGACATGTATTCAGGTTATCAAAATCTTGAAGGGATTGAACTTGTGGGCTGTTGGGCACATGCTAGACGCTACTTCCACGAGGCTTGTCCAAAGGAAGCCGATAAAGAAAGTTTAGCTCTACAAGGAAAACATCGGATAAGTGCTATGTTCAAGTTTGAGAAAGATCATGCTCACTTGTCAGGAGAAGAGTTGGTTCAAGCAAGAGTCGAAAAACTCAAACCACTGATGGATGATTTCTTTAACTGGTGTCGTGATAAGAATGTCCTGAAAGGGTCAAAACTTGCCAAAGCCTTTAACTATTGTCTTAATCATGAAGAAGAATTGCGTCGGGTTCTGACACATCCTCAATTGGTATTAGATAATAATCTAGCGGAGCGCCAAGTAAAAGAGTGGGTTATCGGCAGAAAGAATTGGCTCTTCTCAAGTAGCCGCAAAGGGGCCGAGAGCCTAGCCAGCATCAAAACAATCCTTGAAACGGCAAAAGCCAATGGCCTGAATGTCGAAAAATACCTCAGATATCTACTGGATCATCTTCCAAATGAACCAATTTTAACAAAGGAGGTTCTGGAGGCTTATTTGCCATGGAATGAAGGTGTCCAAGAAATATGTAAACAAAACTTCATTCGCCAACAAAGGACCAATGCTCAAAAGCAGCAACAAAAAGCAAGCTAACACTATTCGATACCTATTCAAAAATCCTCGAGGCATAAGTTTCGAGGATTTTCTAGATACCTTGTTATTGGACGCTTACAATTCATCGTCAGTCAGTTTTGTATAGCTAATACTATTTCCTGTGGATGCGTTAGCAATATCGAGGAATTTTTGATAAGAGATTGGTTCAAGACCATTGATGTTTAATACTTCACGGTGCAGCAAATCATTCGATAATGCACAGCTAGCTGCAAAGGCTGCATCACGACGTGAGATAAACCAAACGCGACCATCACCCATATTTTTTGAGATAGTTACTTCTTTAGCGTCCACAGCTCTCAAATAATCGCTGATGAAAGCTTCCGCAAACAAAGAATTACGCAAGAAAATATAATCTAGAGGTGAATTCTGGATGATAGCTTCAGTAAAACTGTGATCAATATTTTCAATGCTGGGATTTAAGGGGTGGCTTGCTGAAAGAACAGAAGTATAAACGATTTGCTTAACATTCGCTTTCACGCAAGCTTCAACAACATTTTGGTGAGCTTTTCTACGATTTTCACCGACGAAAGGCATTGAAATCAAGAGCACCTTGTCTGCATTTTCAAATACTTTAACCAGCTTTTCCTGAGAATTGAAATCAGCTACAGCTGTAGCAATCCCAGCTTCTTGATAAACTTTTAATCCCTCTTCCCTTGGAGCTGTAAAAAGTAATGATTCTTCAGGAAGAAGATTTTGAATGTAGTTGGCAACTTGTGAGCCAAAATTTCCATCTACACCATTCACTACGATTTTAGTCATAATCAATCCTCCTAATTATCTTGAGAATGGCGTTCACCAACTTGGAAATCTGCTTGATGCTCAAACATATAACGAACAGTCAAGGCTTTGTCACCAGTCAATTTTTCAAAATCATCAGTGCATAAATCCATCTTGCCTTCACGAATAGCTTGAGCAAAAGTTACCATACCTTCAGATGAATACGGAGCCTCAGAGTCCTTTTGGAATACGCCATCTGTTGTACGAGGAACTCCCATAGCATCAAAGATAGCATAGTTTTCTTCATCTGAAATTGCATTATAAGTAATATTGTTTCCAGTAACTTCGTTACCAATTTGAACAAATTCAGCCATTGTCATCAATTCAGGTCCGTTGATATTTTGAATTGAATGGTGTAAATCTTTAGCTAGTAAGGCATGAGCCACAGCTTTGGCACAATCTTTACGTGAGATATAGGCCATCTTACCGTCACCTTGGCTATTTGAAAGAGGCGCGTTCATATGAACGAAGGTAAAATAATTAGTTATCATGGCCTCGGCATACTGAGAATTACGCAAGAAGATATAATCAAGTCCAGACTCTTCGATGTATTTCTCGGTAAAAGCATGGTCGATTTTTTCAACACTAGGATTGGTTGGATCAGCTGCATTAACCAAGGATGTGTAAATTATTTTTTTTACACCGGCTTCTTTAGCAGCATCAACAACATTTTTATGCGCAGCCTGACGTTTAGCACCAACAAAAGGCATAGAAATTAAAGCGACCACTTCTGCTCCAGCAAACTTATCTTCCAGTCCGTCGGCGTGATTGAAGTTCATTTGACGTGTTTCAACACCCTTATGACTATACTTTTTAAGAGCTTCCTCGCTATAACCGCCAAAAATAAGATTTCCTTTATCCGTTAAATCAAGTAAATAATCAGCAGCTAAACCACCCAAATTGCCGTCTACACCAGTTAATAATAGTTTTATCATGTGAAATTCCTCACTTTATTTTTGATAATTCTATTATAATGTAAACGCTATCTAAAATCCAATTATGTTTTATTATGACCTATAATATTTTATGATAAGTAAGTTTTTAACTGTTGAACAAAACTTTGTATGGCTTGGTTATCATTCTTTTGCTGGTAGGCTAGTACAATTTCATAGGTATGCTTGCTCCCTTCAATGGGAATACTTCTAATCACTCCATCCAGGCGCTCAAGGTTATAGTCTTCCGTTGCAAACCCAATCAACTGTTCTGACAAAATGTAGAAAAAGCCTTCTTCAAAATCATCAACTGTTCTTGCAATATTCGGGAAGTAACCATCTTCCAGAGATCTTTCCTTCATCACAAGAAAACTTTCCCCCATACTTTCTTCACTTAACATTAACAAAGGGTACTTGTAAAGTTCGTTCAGAGTGATGAAATCATTGTTAAATAAAGGATGACCTTCAGAAACTAAGGCATTGTAGTTTCCTGATTTAATAACCAATCTTGACAAACTGTCACTTGGAAATTCGTCAGCAAAAGATAAACCTAAATCAGCAATCCCTTTTGTAAGATAAGACTCAATGTCCTTACAGTCAACTTTTTCAAGTTCAATATTAATAAGAACAGACTTTTTCTTTAAATAGGTAACGAATGGAAGTAAAAGTTTCAAGTCATTTAGTGATGTGTAAGCAAGTGTTAATTTGGGTGTAGCAATTTCAATGGCGTTTTGAATTTGTGTCTTTGTTTCCTCGTATTGTTTTAAAAGTAACTTTGCATTATTATAAAATAGTTTTCCAGCAAGTGTCGCTTGTATTGGATTGACTGCTCTATCAAAAAATACCACATCAAATTCTTTCTCTAAAGATGTGATGTACTGACTAATGCTGGCCTGAGAAATGAAATTTCGTCTGGCAGTCTCAGTGAAATTTTTACATTCATACAAGTCAACAAAGTATTTCAACTTTTCAATATGCATAATATCAATCCATTCTTTCCATAGTTGACTCAATTATACCATGTGTGTAGCTTGATAACATCATCATTGAAGAATTTACTCTCCAAATTACTTTATGTTCTTAAAAAACTGATAGTTTTTTACTATCACATCTTATGAAAACACTATTTTACTGCTGCTACCACACGTGTTAAACTTAATACTATATAATAAGTGAGGTATTTTATGAAAAGAAAAAAGGTATTCAAGTCATTAATTCTTGTGGCGATAGTCCTTGTTCTTACAGCTTGTAACAAAACAACTCAACAACAAGCTGAAAAGAAAATCACGATAGCTACTGCGGGCGATATTAAACCATTCTCTTATGAAGAAAATGGACAATTAACTGGGTACGATATTGAAGTTATTAAGGCAGCATTTAAAAACCTTTCGGAGTACAATATTGAATTTAAAACTACCTCCTGGGAATCCATTTTTATTGGGTTAGATAGTGGGAAATTTCAGGCCGCAGCTAATAATCTATCCTATACTGAAGAAAGAGCCAATAAGTATATTTACTCTTACCCAATTGCTACAAATCCTTTGGTACTAGTTGTGAATAAAAATTCAGAAATAAAAAGTCTCAATGATATCAGTGGCAAAACAACACAAGATGATACCGGTACTTCAACGGCTCAATTAGTTACTAACTGGAATGATCAGCATACAGACAACCCCTCAATCATTAACTATACGGGAGAAGACGTCGCAAAACGACTTTTAGATTTATCAAATAATGAATTTGACTACTTAATTTTTGATAAAATTTCTGTCGAAACTATTATTAAGCAAAACGCTTATGATCTGAAAGTTATCGAATTAGATTTAGAAGATAATCCCAATAATTACATAATTTTCTCAGACGATAGTGATGAACTAGCAGCTACTTTTAATGATGAGATTGTAAAACTTTACAAAAATGGTACTCTTGAAAAATTAAGCCAAAAATATCTTGGTGGAACTTATTTACCCAATATGAGCCAATTAAAATAAAGCTAACAATTATATAAAAATAAAACTGTCATAATTTAATCATATGACAGTCTTTTTATTTTAATCATCCTCAAACCCTATCTTTCAGCTTTTCCACAAAGAGATAGGCAGCTGGGCAGGTAAGTGTGTTTTTGATAGTCAAGTGGTTAATTTGATAGATTTTCTTTCGATCGGTGTGTGGGAATTCACGACAAGCTTTGGGGCGTACATCATAAATCGAGCAAAGATTATCTCCACCTAAGAATGGACAGGGCATCGATTGAAAAACCTTATCTCCATCCTCATCAACACGTAGGTACATGTCCTCAAAAACAGGGAGTTTCATGCGAAAAACTTTTGCAATTCGTGTGATATCTGCTTCTGTAAAAAGTGGGCCAAGCGTTTTACAGCAATTTGCACACTCTGTACAATCTATTTCTGCAAAAACTTCTTGGTGAACTTCTTGCACAATTTTATCTAAATTCTTAGGCGCCTTCTTTTTAAGTGTTGCTAAAAATTTACGATGCTCTCCTTGTTTTTGTAGAGCAAGCTGACGATACTTTTCAAGGTCCATACTGGTATGTAAATTCCTTTTCTTTTCCAAATTTCAAATGTGACATCATGAATAGGTTTAATGGTCACTGTCCATAGCAAGTTTAAAATGATTGAAAATATTTGCATCACACTTCAAACCGCATGACAACAAAAATTGCCAACCAATCCATTATAACATAGTCCCTTTTTTCATCATAGGCATATTATATTCAAAGAAAAACAAAATCAGACGAGGCAAGCTGGCTAAGGTCTAGCTGGAGGTAGGCGAGAAAACTGAACGCTGTATCCTTTTAATTTTAAAAGAGAATAAAACCAAAAAGAAAGCAAATCTAACGTTTTAAAATATTAAAAAAGTCCATTAAGATAGATTTTGTACTCATCCATCTTAAGAGACACTTTTCACCGACTTATTTCTTTATAATACTTGCAATAACTTTGAAGAGGACAAGTCTCACACTTAGGATTCTTAGCCAAGCAGTGATAACGTCCAAAGAAAATTAAGCGATGATGCGTGACAATCCAATCTCTTTTAGGAATCTTCTTCATCAAATCTTGCTCAATTTCGGAAACATCAGCATCAGGTGCTGAAATATTTAATCGTTTTGCAATCCTTGAAACATGGGTATCAACAGCAATTGACGGAATACCGTAAACCTCTCCCAAGACAACATTAGCCGTTTTCCGTCCAACACCAGGAAGAGTCTCCAATTCTTTATGAGTCTTAGGAACCCGACCATCAAAATCCCTTAAAACAGCACGCGCTGTCTTAATAATATTCTTTGCCTTGTTCTTATATAATCCAATAGTGCGCAAGCTATTTTCAACATCAAGAAGATTCGCATGAGCCAAGTCCTCAATCTCGGGATACTTTTCCCAGAGGCTAGGCGTCACTTTATTAACAGCCTTATCCGTTGTCTGAGCCGACAAAATAACTGCAACTAGCAATTGAAATGGTTTTTCCCTATCCCACTCCAACTCACCATGAGCATCTGGAAACATCTCGCCAATAATAGCTAAAACCTTTTTTAAACGCTCTCTACCGATTCTCATTGATCACTCCACAAATTCATGGCAGACAAGAAATCGTCCGAAACAGAAACTTTTGGACTCTTAGCTTCCTCACGCTCCTGACGACGCTCCTCAACCTGACGCAAAGTCGTAATCCCCTCACGACGCCAATTGCGCAAAATCGCATTAATATAATTCCAATTTGTCTTACCATTAAAGACCGCTTCACGTAAAGCTGCTCGCACCAAATCTGGCTCCGCCTTATCGTCCTTGAGCGTTTTTTGAAGATCCTCTAGTTCAAATGGGCTGAGCATCCTACCAAGTTCACGTTCAAAATCTTCTACAAGATCTTTTAAGCTATTACCTTCCTCAGCTGGCGCAAGCGTATCAGAATCCTCCTCGAGAAGAGCATCCAACTTCGCCAATACAGGACTAGCGTCAAAAATGACCTCAATCTCGCCACCAAGTTCGATAGTCTTCATATCTAAAAGCCCTTGAGCAGTTAAATTTGAAATTAGACGATTGACCTCTGCAACTGTTTTGTCCATAGCAGTTGCAATTTGACTTGGTGCCAAATCATCCAATCGCGTTGTATTTTGTAAATAAAAGAATTGCCAGACTAAAAATTCATCCGAAGATTTAAAAATATCTTTATAGTGAAACAGTAAGGCAGCCGGTAAGACCAGATTGCCAGATTGATAATTTTCTAAAAAACTCATTGATTTCCTCTATAGATAACCGAAAAATGAATAATCCGTTTCCAGTTCTTCCAATTGATATGGGGTTTCTTGATAAACACCGTAGTTTAGCCAATTGCTAAAGAATGTAGTAGCAGCTAGATTCCAACGCATCTTGATATTTTCTGCTGGGTTATCATCTTGATAATAATTCTCTGGGACATCTGGATTTTTACCAGCCAAAACATCTCGCTGATATTCCTTGTCTAAGGTATCACGGTCATACTCCAGGTGCCCAAAACTAAAGACCTCACGCAAATCTTTTGTCGCCAAAATCGACAGCCCAACTTCGTCGCTTGCCGCAATAATATCGAGACTATCTAATTTCTCAACATCAGAAACCAAAACCTCTGTATAACGAGAATGCGGTGCCATAAAACTATCATCAAAGCCATGCATAAGCGGGTTGCCTTTATCTTTCACATCTTGTGAAAAAATACCAGATAATTTACGGGACATCAAAACCTTGTCTACACCATATTTATAATACAATCCAGCTTGTGCTCCCCAACAAAGATGTAAGGTTGAATAAACGTGTGTCTTTGACCAATCAAAAATCTCACATAACTCATCCCAATAATCCACCTCTTCAAATGCCAGGGTTTCAACAGGAGCACCTGTAATAATTAAACCATCATAATATTTATGTTTAATATCAGAAAATGTCTTATAAAATGTTTCAAGATGTTCAGCAGCAGTATTCTTGGACTCATGACTTTCCATGTAAAGAAAATCGACATTAATCTGGAGAGGTGTGTTTGCCAAAAGGCGAAGCAACTGCGTTTCGGTTGCTTCTTTGGTCGGCATTAGATTCAAGATTAAAACCTCCATAGGACGAATATCTTGATGTCTCGCTCTGCTATCATCCATAATGAAGACATTTTCAGAACGTAGTATATCGAGTGCCGGCAAGGCTTTATCAAGTTTAATTGGCATAAAAATATCTCCATTTCATACAATATCTTTCTTAATATTATAGACCATGGAGATATAGTTTTCAATTATATAAATTCTTTAGTTAGCTATAGTTAAGAACTATAGCCAATAATAAGCATTTCTGATAATCCCAAGATAAGATGTCAGTCAAATATAGCTATTTTTTAGCCAGGGAAATTCATCAAGACTTTTGTGTCGTAGCCTTCGATGGCTTTACGTCCATTAAGGCCGTCCAATTCAATAAGGAAGGCACATCCAGCAACGACTCCGCCAAGGCGTTCAATCATTTCGATTGTTGCTTTAACAGTACCACCTGTTGCCAAAAGATCATCAACGATAAGGACACGTTGTCCTGGTTTGATGGCATCAGCATGCATGCAAAGTGTATCAATACCATATTCTTTTTCGTAGTCAGCAGAAATAACTTCACGTGGCAATTTACCTGGTTTACGCACTGGCGCAAAACCAACACCAAGTTCAAAAGCAACTGGACAGCCAACGATGAAACCACGAGCTTCTGGACCAACAATCATGTCAATTTTTTTGTCAGTAGCATATTGTACGATTTCACGTACAGCATAGCTATAAGCATTTCCATCAGCCATAAGTGGTGAGATATCACGGAACGTCACACCTTCTTGTGGGTAGTTTTCAATTGAAGCAATATAATTTTCTAAATTCATTTTTTCTTCCTATCGGCATTTGCCAAAAAATAATTTTTACAATCTATTGTATCATACTTTTTCATTTTGGTAAAACGTGATACTCAGTCATCCCTGGATTCCATCAACCAATCATAAATTTCTTGTGGGGTTCCTAGTGCCATGAGTTCTTGGAATTTGACCAAGTTTTTCAAGTCCTGATAGACTTGACTTTCTGAGATGTCGCGTTTTTGAGCATCCTTATTAACTGTCATGACGCCGTCAGTGATGCTGACAAAATCTAATTCGTCAAAAATCTGAATCATCTTGACCAGTAGGATGTCTGGTATTTTTAGGAAATGGCTGAGCTCTTGCAGTTTATAGCGGACATCAAATTCTGGAAATTGATAGATCGTCTTGTATAGTTTGGCAAACTGCTCGCGCGTTCCGTAACCTGTCAGATAATAGGATTGTTTAATCTGATTTTTAAAATAGATGGCAGAAAAATCCTGATCTGCAAAGAGAGATTTGAGTTCCTCTTGATTCTCTGGAATGTCAAGAAGAACAACTGCCTCAGCACTGCTATTTTCCGACAAAATGGGAACATTATCAGGCAGACTGGCATTTTTAGAACGAATATCAAAAAGCTGGACTCCCTGAACACGGGCATCTTCCAGCATGAGCTGGAGTGTCGTCTGGCCATTCCACTTGTTAATCGAAAGGGAAACAGCTAGTTCTAAACCTTGTGCCTGTTGGAATTCTTGTGCTAAGTGACCTTGGTTAAAGGCTACTAAGTCAAAACTGTCAGCTCCCTGAGCCAGTTTTAATTTGAGGTGAGCACCATTTTGTCCCATAGTTCTAGCCTGCTTAACTTCAAAGTCTTTAAGCATGAAAATAGGCTTTTTATTGTCCATTCCAAATGGTGCCAGCTTTTCTAAACTCTTTATGGTCTCTAAACTCAATTCAGAGAGAGAAATAGTCTCATCAATGGTCAAGCTATTCTTCTGTGACATGTCAATGTCATGGTCTTGGACATAAGCACACATGATGTCAGAAAGCTGGTCTAGTTTGTCTGCTTCCAAGGTCATACCAGCAGCTCCGCTATGGCCTCCAAAGGCTAGAAAGAGGTCACGATGGTCATCAAGAGCCTTAAAAATATCGACTGCCTCAATACTGCGGGCAGAGCCTTTAGCCAAACCATCTTCAATGTTAAGGACAATGACAGGCTGGCTAATTTGCTCAAGGATGCGACCAGCAACAATACCTAGAACACCAGGGTGCCAACCTTGCTTGGCAAGAACCTGCACTGGCTTGCTCCTATCAATCATAGCAATGGCTTGATCAAAAATTTTCTGAACCACATCCTTGCGTTCCTCGTTTTTGGCATTTATCATTAGGGCAATAGCTTGCGCTTCTTCATCATCAAAGCCTGTTAAAAGTTCGATGGCTGGATTTGGGTCATCTAGACGTCCAAGAGCGTTAAGTTGCGGAGCTATTTTAAAGCCAATAGTCTCTTCATTCAGATCCTGAGCCTCAACCTCTGAAATCTTCATCAGTTCAATAAGACCAATACGTTCAGTAGTTTTGAGGACTTGAAGACCAATTTTGACCATAATGCGGTTTTCATCTGTCAAGGACACCATATCAGCAATGGTTCCAATGGCTACCAAATCCAGCATCTCTGTAGGAATGGATTCAAGGAGGGCAGAGGCAAGTTTAAAGGCTACCCCGCAACCTGCTAGGTGCTTGAAGGGATAGGAACTTTCAGGATGTTCGGGATGCACAATGGCAAAAGCTTGTGGCAGCTCTGCTGGCATGCTGTGGTGGTCAGTCACAATAACATCAACACCTTGACTCTGAGCATAGGCAATAGCTTCGTGTCCAGCTACGCCATTATCCACAGTAATAATCAGAGAGACATCTTGTTGCTCGATAAAGTATTTGTAGACTGACTGATTAGGGCCATAACCGTCTGTAAAGCGGTTTGGGAGATAAACTTGAGCTTCTGCTCCCATCATCTCCAGAGTTTCCTTAACGATTGATGCTGAAGTCATACCGTCAGCATCGTAGTCCCCATAAATAAGAATCTGCTCATAGTTTTCAATGGCTTGACGAATGCGAGCGACTGCCTTATCCATGTCATGAAGCAGATAAGGGTCATGTAAATGAGACAAATCGGCTGATAAGAAATCTGTCAATTTTTCTTCTGTATTGATACCACGGCTGAAGAGGATTTTACTTGCCGTCGGTGTTAGATTTTCTTTTTTTGCAAGTTTAAAAAAGCCATCATCTGGCTCTTTTTCAATAGGATTCCAAGAATATTTGGATGTAATCATTTATAATTAAATACCTTTCTGGCTAAGAAATCAGAAATGTTTGGAAAGAGGGTGTATAGTTTATGAGTTGCTGCAAGTGCAAAAGGCATATTGAGTTCACGTTTTGGCTTACCAAAAATAGCTAGAATTTTCTTAGCCACGTAGTCTGGTTGCAAAGTGAACTTGTCAACACTCTTAAGGTAGTCGCCTGATGGGTCAGCAAGATCAAAGAATTTTGTTGCGATTGGGCCTGGGTTAACTGTTGTCACATAGACATTTTTCCCAGCCAACTCAAGGCGAAGAGCATTGGAAAAACCAATAACTGCAAACTTGGTTGCTGAGTAGACTGATGACTTGGCAGAGGCAATAAGTCCAGCCATACTTGCAATATTGATGATATGACCTTGTCCTCGCTCTGCCATTTTCTGACCAACTAAACGAGCAAAGGTCATGGTTGCAAAGGTATTGACTTCAAACATAGCACGAATTTGATCGCTGGTATATGAATCGAAGGTCGAAAAATCACCATAGCCGGCATTGTTGATGAAAATATCAATCTGTCCGAGTTCCTGATAAATGGTCTCGATTGCAGTTGTCATTGAAGCATCATCTGTTAAATCAACAGCTAGACTAGTCGTCTGAGGACGATGCCTGTATAGTACCTCAAGTCTCTCCTTGCTACGTCCAAGAACAATAAGTTTATCATCAGCATCCAAGCCCTTTACAATTTCCTGAGCGATGCCGCCTGTGGCACCAGTAATAGCAATTACTCTCATATTTCAACCTCCTCTAAGTCCCAAACCACTTTAGTTTCAGCGAAAATAGCTTGAGCATCCTTTTCTAACATTCTGCAATCACGTCCAAGAAAGCGAGCACTAATGTGGTTAAGCAAGAGGCGTTTAGCTGAAGCTTCTTTGGCAACCTTAGCAGCCTGCATATTGGTTGAATGCCCATGAGCTTTGGCAATTTTTTCGTCACCTTTGCCGTAAGTTGACTCGTGCACTAGAACATCTGCTCCTAAAGCAAGACGAACACTGGCAGGGGTATAACGGGTATCTCCAAGGATTGTAATGATTTTTCCTTTTTTAGGTTCAGAAATATAGTCTTTAGCGATAATCTTTGTTCCATCTTCTAAAACGACATCCTGACCATTTTTAATTTTCCCAAAAAGTGGACCAAATGGTACTCCTGCTGCCCGAAGTGCATCAGCATCCAAGGTACCTTCTAAATCTTTCTGCATAATACGGTAGCCAACACAGAAAATGCTATGATCAAGTTTCTCAGCATAAACCGTAAATTTATCAGTTTCCATAATTTTGCCAAGACTGCTTTCATCAAATTCATAAAAATTGATGCGATATGGCAGACGTGAACCAGAAGCCCTCAAGGCAGATAAGACATAGGATCTTATCCCAACCGGACCATAAATATCTAAGTCAGTCTGTTCTTCATTTGCTTGAAAGGCGCGACTAGACAAAAAACCAGGCAAACCAAAAATATGGTCTCCATGAAGATGCGTAATAAAAATCTTTTTGACTTTTCTAGGCTTTATGGTTGTTTCTAAAACCTGACGTTGAGTCCCCTCACCACAATCAAACATCCATACTTCATTAATTTCATCAAGTAGTTTAAGTACCAAACTTGATACATTACGTGACTTTGAAGGCTGACCAGCCCCCGTTCCCAAAAAATGTAATTCCATCTTATTTTCTCATACTTTCTTTTCGATTCTAATACTCACCTTAGGCTTGAATATAAACTTGAAATTCTCTTTGTCCAAAACTATAATAGGCTTTCCCCTGAAAACCAGCCACCAAGTCTAGCAACTCTTCCTCATTAAAGCTCGTCACTTTAATCACATTACCTTTTAGTTTTGAAACATGGCTGAGCAGACTTGTTTCTGGCGTTAAGTCTTCTATAACTTCGTCATCAAAGCTGATTTTCGCCATCTTTATGGCTGTGCCCTCAACATAAACCTTGTAGTGGGGGAAGACTTGGGCTAGTTCAAATAAGAGACCAGTCCTAACAGGTTCTTGGACCTCAGCAAAAACATGGGCAATTTCATTATCATTTTCATAAGCAAAACCATAGGCCTTGCCAGATAAATTTAATCTGACGAAGGGCTTATTTTCAGCAAAAGTCGGATCTGTTTCAAACAAATTCAAAGCTTTTGACAAGTCAAAATAATAGTCCGTCGCTGCTTGGGGTGACTGCTTCTGATAAATTTCAGCAAAATAGGCATTGATAACACTTGGTGGTGGCGTGATGAAGTTTAACTTGTCTTGGTTAGATAAGCGCGCCAGCTTATTTTCCAAATAAACCTTATCCAGGCTAGTATAACCGCCATATTTTAAGGCAAGAGCCACATAATCAGTCATAAAATTCTTCCAATTTCCATTTGTTTTTAGCTGCGATATAGCCCGTGATCTCTTCAACTTCTTGCTCAAAACTGTAGCTATCTAAAAGAGCAATTTTATTTAATTCATAGAGTTTGTAGGCCTTATCTTGATGAACCTTAATCGAAAAAGGTTCAAAAATATCTCGAATCTCACCGATAATGAGACGTCTCAAAAGCTGACGACTATCTTTATCCTTGGCCGAGATACGGACATTAGGAAAGGCTGTTGCTGTTAGGTTTTCAGCCAAATCCATTTTGTTGTAGACTGCCAAGCGTGGAATATCCAGCATATCCAAGTCTTTCAAGATATCTAAAACAACCTTTTCATGCTCAGCATGATTAGGATCGCTGGCATCAATGACATGAAGCAAAAGATCCACATGTCGGCTTTCTTCCAAGGTTGATTTAAAGGCTGCGACCAATTCTGTGGGCAAATCCTGGATAAAACCAACCGTATCTGTCAGTGTAGCCTGAAATTGATTTTGCAGATAGATTTGTTTTGTCGTTGCATCTAGAGTTGCGAAAAGTTCGTTGGCTTCATACTGTTTATCATCCGTTAAGACATTCATAATGGTGGATTTACCTGCATTGGTATAGCCTATCAAACCAATCTTAAAAGTGTCTGAGTCCACACGTTTTTCACGAATGGTTTGGCGATTTTTCTCTACAACCTTCAACTGGCGTTCAATATCTGTAATCTGGTTGCGAATGGCACGTCGGTTGAGTTCCAGTTGACTTTCACCGGGACCGCGACTACCGATTCCACCTGCCTGTCGACTAAGCATAATTCCTTGACCAACAAGGCGAGGTAACAAGTATTTTAGCTGAGCTAGATGAACTTGAAGCTTACCTTCATGACTTCGTGCACGCATGGCAAAGATATCTAAGATGAGCTGCATGCGGTCAATAACCTTAACACCAAGTTCAGCTTCTAGATTTGAATTTTGTCGTGGTGTCAGGCGGTTGTTGACAATAACAGTATCAATCTCATCAGCTTCTACAAGGTCTTTAAGCTCTGCCAATTTTCCAGAACCAATAAAAGACTTGCTGTCATACTTGTCTCTTTTTTGAGAGTAGCTAGCTACCACCTCTGCACCAGCAGTTTTAGCAAGCGAAACCAACTCTTCCATTGACATGTCAAAATTCTCTGTATCCTGCAATTCTACTCCTAAAAGGATTGCTCTTTCCTGCTTTTCTTGTGTTTCAATCATACACTCACCTCTTTTCTACAACATCAGTAAAGCAGTCTGCTTCTTCTTCAAGTAAGCAGACCGCATCATTTTATTCTTAGTCCAAACCTTTAGATTATTTTCTAAACTTCGTTCTGATTGATAATGTATAGTCGAATGACTATAACTATCTATTAATCAGCGACCTTATATATTATAACATAAAGAGACGGTATTTCAGGAATTTGTCTACCAAAAAAGCGCTTAGATATCAATTTGTTATCAAAGCCCCATCAAGACATCTAATGCTCTAAAAGTCGTATATTCAGTTTCTTAGAAATCAGAAGTCAGCGGTTTAATTTTGATTAATGAGTACTCACAAAAACATGAGTCTAGGCTCATCACATACTGTCCCAGACTCATGTTTTTTTTATTCAATTGCGGAACCTGTTAATTCTGCTGCTTCTGAGATGAAGTCTTTATACCTATCTTCTTTTTCTAATTTCGCAATAACTTTATTTACTGTTGTAAGCAACTCACCACTGCCTTTTGGCATAGCAATTGCTTTTGAATCGCCTTCTCCCGTTTCAAGGGCGAAATTAGCTAATGCTAAATCAGAATTTTGAGATAGGTAACCTTCAGCAACTGGTTTTTCCAAGTCAACAGCTTGTACTTTATCAGTTTTCAATTCACTGATAGCTTCACCCATAGCAGTTAAAGGGATAACATTAGCATCTTTAAATTGTTCTTTAGAAAGTGTTTCTTCAATTGTTCCTTTTTGAACAGCGATTTTCTTACCAGCCAAGCTCTCAATTGATGTGAATGTTTCAGCATCACTAGCCTTGATTAAAACTGCATTTTCAGTTTTATAATAAGCATCTGAGAAATCATAAATTTTGGCACGTTCTTCTGTGTATGACAAACCGGAAATGGCCATATCTGCTTTTCCTGTTTGAAGGCTAGATAAGACATTATCAAAGTTCATCGAGGAAAGTTCTAACTCTACACCGAGTTCATCAGCAATAGCTTGTGCCAATTCAATATCAGCACCAACGATTGTATCTTTTCCGTCAATCAATGCCTTAAATTCAAAAGGTGCATAGTCTGGACTAACGGCTACAACTAATTTACCTCTTTCAATAATCTCACTCTGAAGATTCTCATTTGATGAGGAACCGCAGGCAGTAAGTAATAGAACAGCAATAAGGGACAATAACCCTGAAATCATTTTTTTCATCTCTAATCTCTTTTCTTTAAACTTAATTTTAGTATAACGAACTTGATTACTTTGGTCAATGTATATTTGAATAAAAATTCAATAATTCTAGTGTCAATGTCAAAGATTTCATATCATTAAATCATTTGTTTGCAAATACTAATTTATAAATCTATGAAGATTCATGTAATTTTTGTGATAAACGTGCCAAGCCTTCTCTCAATACTTCTTCTTGACAGCAATAGCCAATACGAACGTACCCTTCAAAGTCGAAACGATTACCTGGAACAACAAGGACACCATAGTCATTCAACAACTCGAGACAAAAGTCTTCAATAGGCTCTGCTATGTCCAATTTAACAAAAGAAGTTGAAACAAAGGCAGGTTTCACGAAGCTAGCCTTTGGTTCATTTGCTATCCAAGTATCCAAAATACCTAAGTTGTTGGTCACAATCTCTGAATTACGAGATAAAATTTGTTCACGATGCTGCAGTGCCAAGGTAGCAACCATATCATCAAAAACACCTGCACAAATCAGTGTGTAATCTCGATAATCTTTGAGTAACTGTGTCACTTGAGGATTGCTGGCAACCCAGCCAACACGTATACCGGGAAGGGAATAGGTTTTTGACAGACTGTTTACTGAAATTCCTTTCTCATAAAGATCTGCTATCGCAGGAATCGTACGGCCATCAAAAGTATGATAGATTTCATCTGCTAAAATATAAGCATCACAGCTTTTTGCAATCTCAACCAGTTCACGAAGATAGGCTTCATCCATGACTGCACCTGTCGGATTGTTAGCATTATTGATACAAATCATCTTGGTTGTTGGGCCAACCAACTGGCGTAGCTTATCTAAATTTGGCAACCAGTCCTCTTCCTCGCTAATCTCCCACAAGTCAACTTTTGCACCAAGAGATTTTGGAATATCATAAAGCTGTTGATAGCTTGGATAATGTGAGATAACATGATCTCCTGAGGAAATCAAAGCATACATCACGAGCAGGTTGGCTCCTGTTGCACCATTTGTTTGTAAGATTTGCTGTTCTGGAATGTCTCGATAAAGTTCGCTGACAGCACGTTTAAAATCAGGTGATCCTTCAATCCAGCCATAATCTAATGTTTTTTCAGCTAATTCATTATAAAAATCCTCCGGTGCTTTCCCTGCTAGCTTCAACAATTCTCCTAACGTTAGAGAAGAAATAGAGACACCAGCAATATCATAAAGAGCATCATTTTCATGGGCATTTAGCCATTCCTCAACACCAAAGCGTGGTAAATACATATTTTTAACCTTTCATACAAACTATCACAAATTTAATACATCACTCCGTTAAGAATAAGAGACAATATTTTGAACAAAACACCCTTCTCAATGAGAGTGATTAGATTAGTATTAAACTGTCTATCGGTCCATCTCTAGCATACTGAATCCTCGTAATTATGTCAATTGAATTTCCTATATCATGACAAAAAGTGAGGCTGGAAAAAATCCGGCCTCACATAATTGATTCTAACATGATAAGAGGATTATTATAGACATTTGAATTGACTTTGATACATCGTCACTTTCATCTTGCCGTACGGCAGTTGAGAGAAACATAGTTTCTTTAATTTACAACCTCCAAGAGTCTATCCCCAGACTCTTGGAGGTACCTGCGCCTCAGTTCCTTGTCTAAAAGTTAATTCATTCGACTACACTAAGCAATGAAAAACATTACCTTAATTAAGACCTCATTTAACTAGAATAGTCACCTATAAATAAATTAACTATTCACCTTCAGCTACTGAAAGATCATAAGCTTCTTGAACAAATTGATCGATTTTACCTGAATCATTCAAGTCTTTGATAACCTTATCAACAACTTCTTTCAAGGCTGTACTTCCTTTTGGAAGGGCTACAGCATAGGCATCAGAATCACCAGACTCTAAAGTGATTTCTGCAATGGCCAAATCATCATTTTTAGCAACATAACCCTCTGCGATAGGTTTTTCAAGGACTACTGCATTAACTTTACCAGTCTTCAATTCATTAATCATTTCACCATTTTGGACAAGTGAAACATTTTTTGAACCTTCTAATTGATCTTTAGCAACTGCCTCTTGAATTGAGCCTTTTTGTGTTGCCACTGACAAACCATTAAATGAAGCAGTATCTGTATACTTATCCAATTCAGATTTTTTAACAATCACAACGTTAACAGATTCGTAGTAAGTTTCGGAAAAATCATAAACCTGTTTACGTTCTTCAGTTGCTGAGATACCAGAGATAGCAATGTCTGCTTTACCAGATTGAAGACTTGCCAACACGTTGTTAAATGACATAGCTGAGAATTTTACTTCTACTCCTAGTTCTTCACCGATTGCTTTTGCAATTTCAACGTCAGCTCCTACAATCGTATCTTTACCGTCAACCAATGTTTTAAACTCAAATGGAGCAAACTCAGGGTTCATAGCTACAGTAATTGAGCCTTTATCTTGAATAGCTGATACAGAAGTATCTTCTCCTTTATCTGATCCACAAGCTGCCAGCATAAAAACTGACGCTGCAAGGGTTAATCCACTAAATACTTTATTCATTTTCATTGTTTTTCTCTTTTCTTATTTGATATATATACATAATACTTTATAATTATTCTTTTGTCAATCCTATTTTTTATAAAAATTCGTTATTTTTTGTATTTTTTTGCATTTATACCTTTTATAGAGAAAAAAAGATAATAAAAATAGCTGAATAATGCTTCAGCTATACTTGATTATTTTACCTAAAATTCAATTTATTGAAATAGTTCCTGTTCTATAATTAATAGTCAGCCCACTTTGGACATTTGGTACGAAGACGTTAAATTCCAGACTTCCGTCTGAGGACTTAGCTTCTATCTGGGTACCGCTGGCTAGAATATTGTTTCCATCATAGATTAAGGTTACACGATAACGCACACGCTTATTATTATCTAGAGCTTTCCGAACTAGAGATTCATAATAATTCTGACCAGTTGAATCGCTAGAGTTTGCTTGATTTGCCCAGGCAGTTTGTGTCGCGATATTTTCAGAATTACTCATAGAGGCGTCAAAATTTTTAAGACCACCAACTAAAGCATAGCCCAGTAAATGCCCACGATCAACGGCATGGTCATATCTACCAGATAGGTTGGTTAACTGATTCCAACCTGCTGGTCGCCAGCTCGTTCCTCCATTCCCTGTTTGCTCTCGGTTTTGATATTGTCGTGTTGACTTGGCCAATAAGGCATTACCCACAGTAGGGACCTGCTGTCCTTGAACTGTCTTTGTCTTATTTGTAGCATAGGGTGCACTGGCCACCTTAGCATTCAATTTTGTTTTATTACCATTAATGATGAAAGCTCCCGCACCATTCCACTCAATTGATTTTCCCAATTGTTCTTTGACACTTGCTGTTAGAACAGACTCAGCTAATGATTGAGTAGGAGTTTCGTCGTCAGATGATGATTGATTACTTTGAGGTTGAGAGCCATCACTTCCAACAATTAACTGAGCAATCTGTTTTATTGGATGATCAGTTGAAATTGCATCACTGTTAGCAAAAATTAAAGCAATAATGGTTACTAAGACCATTAGACCTGATAGTAATGATTTTTTCTGTTTTTTCTTCATATTATTCTTTCAAATTTTACGAACATATTACTAAATACTTTGGGTTAGAGATTAAGGTTTTCCACAAGTAAAAAGTAGGCTTTTAACCTACTTTCCGGTGAATTTTCCAATAATACTTTCCCATTTATCTGGAGAAAGGATAGAGAGTGGATTTTTTCCATTTCCCATAAAACTATATCCAATCATCAAACCAATTGCCAAAAAGAGGCAACATAGCAAGGAGATGACTAGAACGAGTGATATCTGTTTCAAGACATATTTCCAGCCATTATTCATTATTATGCCTCACCTACTCTTCGAATATTAGCACCAAGTTTTGCCAATTTTTCATGGAATTGATAGTACCCGCGGTCTAAGTGAGTTAATTTACCTACAGTAGTTGTTCCGTTAGCAACTAACCCTGTCAGAATGAGTGCTGCACTGGCACGTAAGTCAGTTGACATAACAGGAGCACCTTGCAAATCTTTTCCTCCATGAATCATGGCAGTATCACGAAGAATTTCAGCCTGCAATCCCATACGACGCATCTCTTCTAAGTGTTGGAAACGATTTTCAAACACAGTTTCAATCATAGTAGATTCGCCATTAACAACTGCCATCAAAGCTGTAAATTGTGCTTGCATATCAGTCGGAAATCCTGGGTGGGGTAATGTTTTAACTGTTACTGGTCGAAGTTTTTCAAGTTCAGATTGAACACGGATTCCATCTTCTTCTTCAGTGACCTGAACACCCATCTCCATTAATTTGGAAATTAATGGGCGATTGTGTTCCCAAACAGCATCTTTGATTAAGACATTACCTGATGTCATAGCTGCAGCAACCATAAATGTACCTGCTTCAATACGGTCTTGAACCACATCATGTTCTGCACCATGTAGCTTATCAACACCAGTAATGACTAGGGTTTCAGTACCAGCACCTCTGACTTTTGCTCCCATTTTATTAAGTAAGATAGCCAAATCAACGATTTCAGGTTCACGCGCAGCATTTTCAATAGTAGTAACACCATCTGCCAAAGTAGCTGCCATCATCAAGTTCTGTGTTGCACCAACTGAAGGGAAATCCATGTAAATATGGGCTCCATGAAGGCGTTCTGCTTTTGCAGTAATATCACCGCCAAGCTGGCTGATTTCGGCTCCCATAGCCTCTAAGCCTTTCAAGTGAAGATCAATTGGGCGGCTCCCTATTGTACATCCTCCTGGCATAGAAACCTTAGCATGTCCACATCGTGCCAAAATTGGTCCAAGAACAACAATAGAAGCACGCATTTGACTGACATATTCGTACGGGGCGATATCCAAGATGTGTCCTGTCGCATCAACGACAACCTCATTCTTTGACTCATCAAAATCTACTGAAATGTCTAGTCCACGAACCACATTATTCATGGTAAACACATCTGATAAGATAGGCACATTTCTTAAAAGAGTTTGACCCTCTTTTGGCAAGATAGTTGCAGCTAGCAATGGCAATACAGCATTCTTAGCTCCTTCAATAACAACTTCTCCTTCTAAACGCGTCTTTCCGCCTTCAATTATAATTTTATCCAATGTAATACTCCGTTCTTTACGATTCTCATTATTTGATTATACCATACAATAAAGGAATAGACCCTCATTGGAACATGAAAAAGAGACTTTGACTAATCTGAATCAACTCTAAGACCATATGGCTTACTAAGTAACCAAGTCCAATACTCATAAATAGGACTAGCATACGAAGTTTTGGTATATTCTCATCCGTTAATTTTACAAATTTAGACCAGTCAATGACTGTTGCTAATAATTGATAAGAAATTGCTATAAATATAAAGTGACTTAACATGGTCACCATTTGATTTAATACTTCCATACTGGTATTATAGCAAATTTCAATAACTAAGGAAATCTAAAGAACTCTTTGAAATCTGATATAATATCTATAGATTACTACATACGAGGAGCTAATACTATGTCCATCTTTATTAAACACTATCATACCAACCTAGAACACTCTGCTCAAGCCATGGGTTCTGGTACACTGCAAGTTCTGTCAACTCCTTCACTCGTAGCTTTTATGGAAAATGCTACCTTGTCAGCAATCGAAGATAAGATTTCAAATCAAGAAACAAGCGTTGGAACCAGAATGGAAATCAATCATCTAGCTGCTAGTAAAATTGGAAATACCATAAAAGTAGTCGTCACAGAAATAAGTAACAATGGCAGACAATTCTTATTCACCATAGAAGCCTATGATGATAACAAATTAATCGGAACTGCTAAACATACTAGAGTTAAAGTAGATATAGACCGCTTTTTAGCTAAAGTGAACTAATACACTTCGAAATTCAAAATGAAACATCGTTAAATCTCCTCCCTAACTCCAGGTGTGACTATCAACCTGCCTTGTCAGATTTGGATTTTCTTTGAGTACAATTTCTCAACTATTATACTCAATGAAATTCAAAATCTGAATAAATCTAACCCGTTCCACCAATTACGACTTCATGTCTTTAAGTAAGAGACTCATTCTTGCTTTTCTCAAGTGGAGTTTTAGAGGTTGGGGACTGGATCATCGCCAAACGTTTTCCTTTGAACTGTACAGCTCTTCAGATTTTGATTTTGTATGAGTATTAATTGCCTTGTCTTTGTTCATAATATTATTACTCAAAAATACCCATAAACCAAATCGGCAATAAAGTCGTGATGGTCTATGGGTATTTAAAATAGCTCTATAATTTTGTATCTAACTCAGCTTGAAGTTTTTTAAATTCTTCCTCACTAAGATGAACACCGGATGTTCCAATAATACGGCTAGAAACTTGATTAGCAAAATCAAGACTGGCATCTAAACTTTTCTTTTGAGAGAGAGCGGCCATCATTGCACCAACATGACTATCACCTGCTCCAATGGTATCAACGATTTTATTGGGATAGGTTGGTAATATATGCCACTTGCCATCAAATGCTACTACACCTGCAATCCCACGCGTTACAATAACTGTTTGATGGGTTATCTGATACAGTCGCATTACTGCATTGTCAACTTTGTCTTCACCTGACAATCTAAGAGATTCTTCCTCGTTAAGATGCAAGATAGGTTTCATTTTTAACAAATCATCCAAGCGTTGTTTTGGTATAAGATGTCCCCTTGGTCCAGGTGCAAAAATCAATTGACTAGGAATAGTTTTAAGACTTTCTAATAATTCAGGACCTGTTTCTTCTTCTACTTCGAGACCACAGATATACACATAATCATAGCCTGACAAATCCAATCCGCTTAACCAGCCACTATCAAATTGGTACTCAACGCCATGTTCAGATAAAAAAGTTCGCTCCCCATCTGATTCAATAAAACAGTAGCAACACCCATTTTCACCAGGTAATTGGATAGGACTATCAATCCCTAACTCTAATAGTCTCTTTGAAACAAATTGGCCATAAAGTCCAGTTCCAACTGGGGAAATAAAATCGTAGGGAACCCCTAGGTGATGCAAGATATTAACAACATTGAAAGCGCAGCCTCCCAATGAAAAAAATTGTTTCTTAATATGGGCATCACCCTGTCGATTCGGAAGTTCATCGACATAAATCATAACGTCACAAACTGTTGATCCAATAACGAGACATTTAGACATATTCTGCTCCTTTGAGAAATGTGCTGAATACCTTTATCTTAGCACGTTTAGCAAATAAAATCACCTTTCAAAAGTAAGTTTAAAAAAATAATGATTATATTCCCCATGATGGATAGAATTTGTTATAATAGATTATTGAATTTTAGAAAGGAACCAATGGGCACCTGCCCGTAACTGCTACCATGAAAAAAATTGCCTTTGATTCTGAAAAATATCTGAATTTGCAACGCGACCATATTTTGGAACGCATTAACCAATTTGATGGTAAACTTTATCTCGAATTTGGTGGAAAAATGCTTGAAGATTTCCATGCTGCTCGCGTACTGCCAGGTTATGAGCCTGATAATAAAATCAAACTTCTTCAGGAGATGAAAGAAAATGTTGAGATTGTTATCGCCATCAACGCTAATAATATCGAACACTCAAAAGCGCGTGGAGATTTAGGTATCTCTTACGATCAAGAAGTTTTCCGTTTAATTGATAAATTTAAAGATCTTGATATTTATGTTGGCTCTGTTGTTATTACTCAATATACTGGTCAACCTGCTGCTGATACTTTCCGTAAGCAACTTGAAAAAAATGGAATTGCTTCATACCTGCATTATCCAATCAAAGGCTATCCAACAGACATCAACTACATCATTTCACCGGAAGGGATGGGGAAAAACGACTATATCAAGACAAGTCGTAATCTAGTCGTTGTCACTGCGCCTGGTCCAGGTTCTGGTAAACTAGCAACATGTATGTCAAACCTCTATCATGACCAAGTAAATGGTATTACATCAGGATATGCAAAATTTGAAACATTCCCTGTTTGGAATTTGCCATTACACCATCCAGTAAACTTAGCCTATGAAGCTGCTACTGCTGACCTTGATGATGTTAACATGATTGACCCTTTCCATCTTGAAACATACGGTAAAACAACTGTTAACTATAACCGTGATATTGAGATTTTCCCAGTTGTTAAACGCATGCTGGAACGTATCCTCGGAAAATCGCCTTATGCCTCTCCAACTGATATGGGAGTCAATATGGTTGGATTCTCAATTGTCGATGAGGAAGCTGCTATTGAAGCCTCTAAACAAGAAATTATCCGCCGTTACTATCAGACTTTAGTCGAATTCCGAGCAGAACGTGTACCTGCATCTGCAATTAAGAAAATTGAGCTTTTAATGAATGATACTGGCATCACACCGGAAGATCGCCAAGTTGTTCTTGCTGCGCGTGCTAAAGAAGAAGCTACAGGTAGTGCTGCATTGGCTTTAGAGTTACCTAGTGGAGATATTGTAACTGGTAAAACATCTGAACTCTTTGGTCCTTCTGCCGCTGTTATCATCAACGCTATCAAACATCTAGCAAGTATCGCTAAAGAAACACATTTGATTGAACCAGAGTATGTTACTCCAATTCAGGACTTGAAAATTAACCATCTTGGTAGCAAAAATCCCCGTCTCCACTCAAGTGAAATTCTGATTGCTCTTGCTATTACAGCAAAAGACAGTGAAGAAGCAAGATTAGCAATGAGCCAACTGCCAAACCTTACTGGAAGTGAAGTTCACTCAACTGTAACACTTCCTGAAGAAGATAAAAACGTCTTCCGTAAACTTGGAATCAATGTTACATTTGACCCCGTTTATGAACAAGATAAATTATTCCGAAACTAATTCATAACTAATAAACCTGATATATACCGAAAATGGAGCTTAGACATCTGTCCAGCTCCATTTTTTGATTGTCCACAAAATAGAAATTTCTATTTTTTTCCTGTGAATACAAATAATTTACTAATAACGTAGTTTAAAACGATAATCAAGACTTGGGCAAAAATCGTTTCAATAGCATTGACAAGACTTAGATTACCACCGACAAAATTACCGATAATTTGAGGATATTTATCAACTAAAATAATAGCTAACATCAAGTCTAGAACTAGGGTAAAGAGCCTCGCTCCAGTAAACTTAAGAAATCGTTTTGCCCATCCTTCTCTTTCCTGATTAAAGACATAAAGATCATTTGTCCAAAATGCAAAGATGATAGAAATGGCATTGGCCAAAACAGCTGATAAATCCGCTTGTTTAAACACCTCGAATAAAAACAACCTTGCAATCATATAAACAAGTGTAGTTAAAACGCCAAAAAATAGGTATTTAAATACCTCAGTTCTGATAATTTGTTTTAAATTTTTCATAGCTTGATTATAGCATAATATGCGATGAAGAAACAAGAAAATCTAGCAAACTACTCGAAAATCAAAAACTAGAGTTGAGAGGACATAGTATGACTCTCAAACTCTAGTAGTGAGGAAAGCTATATTATAGTCGAATGACTATAGTTAATCAAATATCATACTTTTTATAATATGAAAGGATTCCTGAAACGATTCCGTTTGCTAATTTTTCCTGATAAGCTGATGTTTTGATTTTTTGAGATTCAGCCGCATTCGACATATAGCCCAACTCTAGAAGAACAGCTGGAGCTGTTGTTTCACGAAGGACAGCAAAGGTATTGCGCTGTACACCATTATTTTTAGCACCAGCGCTTGACACTGTTGCACTTTGAATAGCATTGGCAAGTGTCGCACTTCGATTTATGCGCTCACTTGTATTGTGATACTTGGTATTAATCTTAGCAGGGTATTCTGGATAATATTGATAATAGTATGTTTCAATACCGCTTGCTGCTGCACTTGTGGAAGCGTTGAAATGGATACTTAGGAAGATATCTGATGCACTGGCGTTAACTTTTTGAGAGCGTTCCGTCAAACCAACATAGGAGTCATCTGTACGTGTTGTTACGACGGTATAACCGGCTGCCTCAAGTTTTGCCTTAATCAGTTTTTGCATACTTAAATTCAGTGTTTTCTCAGCTGTATTGTAGTAATATGCTCCTGAGTCTGAACCTCCATGCCCTGCATCAAGATAGACGACTTTGTTAATAACATCATAGTCTCCCTGTGACGCTGAACCTTTTTTATCAGCATTCAAAGCATAAGTTCCGGCAACATGTCCTGTACGAGTACCATCTGTATAATCTACATAAGCATGAACAGTATAATCACTCTTGATATAGCCATGATTTCTTTCATTAACCGTTACTTTGACTTGACCATTTGTCTTTTCAGATGAAGTATACCAATAAATATTCTTTTGATTTTCCTCTGACCATGCTGCTACACTGATTGACTTAATTGACTTAGAATTAGTTGTTTCACTAAGAACAATATCAAGTGTCCCAGCATTAGCATTATAATTTGAAACTGATAGTTTTACTTCTTCAGTTTTAACATTTTTCACCACAAATCCATCTGTTCCAGCCAATCCCATTAAATGACTGCCACCAATTTTACTATAGCCATAAATATGAACATTATATTGGCCAGTTTCGTGGTTATGGTCTTTAACTGAAATGGTTGCTGTGTAAGTTGAAGTATTTTCTTGAGTGGTTTTGTGCCATTTAATATCATCTTGACCATTCTTACTAGTCCAAACTGGTACAGTTACAGAACTGATATAAAGAGGTACATTTGACACTTGAACAGTGTAAGTATTCTCATCTTTTTGATCAATTTTTGTTGATACCTTTGGTTTTGCAATAGTGATTGTTCGCCCATTCAATCCAACTGCCTTACCAGTTTCAAATGAATAGGTATGAATATTATAATTTCCAAATCCTTTATGATTTTCGTAGGAAGCAACTGCTTTACCAGTCTTATCTGCGTTATACCACTTAATATCATCCTGACCATTTTCATCTGACCAAACAGCAAATTTTACCTTGCTGTAATCATTAACTGAAGTAGATGTTACCTGAAGAGAAATCCCAGCTGATGTCAGTTCAGCATTAACTACTGTTTTAGAAACGGGTTTTGTTATTTTATAAAATCCAAGATTAGTACCTGAACGTGTTCCATCAGTGTAATCAACGTAGGTATGTACTATATAATAGTCAGATGTATTCGAATGATTAGCAATATTAACAGTTGCTGTCGCCTTGTTTCCTGAAACAGTTGGCGTGTACCACTTCAAATCATCCTGACCTTTATCTTGAGACCAAACAGCAATAGATACAGCTTTTACTGTCTTAGTATTTGAATTTCCAGCGACCACGATATCAAAACTTGTTTTGTTCTCAGCATAATTTACCATTGAGACGGTTGCATTAGCTCTGCTATCAGCATTTGTGAAGCCTGAAGTAGCAGTCAATCCAACTAGCCCACCTGTGATGACACTTTGTCCATAAATATGGACATTGTACAATCCTGTATCATTTTTATGGTCATGGACAGATACATTTACTTTATAATTACTTGCTGTTGTTTTTGTAGCTTGGTACCATTTAATATCATCTTGACCATTCTTAGCTGACCAAACTGGAACAAGCACACTCGTAATAGTATCTGGGACATTATTAATCAGAATTTCAAAATTGCCTGCACTTGTTTTATTAATATTTGTCTGTATTTCTGGTTTAGCAACGGTTATTGTTAATGCATTTAAACCTTTAGCTGCCGTATTCGGAACAAAGGAATAGGTATGAACATGATAAAGTCCATAGTCTTTGTGCTTTGATAAATCAACATAAGCAGCACCCAAATTATTTGCATCATACCAAACGATGTCATCTTGACCTTTGTTATCTGACCAAACGGCGAACTTAATCTTTTCTTGGTTTTTGATGATACCATTATATTTTATTGTAAGTGACTTACGTTCTACAGATGCAGAAACTAAAGGTTCTTCCTTAACAGCAGACGTTCCTGTAGAAGTATCTGTCGTCTGATTTGCATTACTAGTACTACTATTATCAACAACTCTACGCAACTTAATGCCTGCATCTGCTGGAGTAGCATTACTTAGCTTAGCCTCCTGCTGTTCAGAAACCAGTTCAGTATCAGTTTTCTCTGCAGTAGCTTGATCTGTATTCGTTTCTGACGCCTGCACTTCAGTTTCTGAAACGACTTCTGCCTCTTTCTCTGCTACTTTCTCTTCTTCAGTAACATCATTAGTAACTAGAGCTTCTTTATTTACCTCTAATTCCTTGGTACCGTCTTGCTCTGATTCATTATCCGCTACTGCTAATACAGCTTCAGTTTCAATTGATGACGTAACAGATTGACCTGTTTCATCAGCTGACACTGCACTCGCACTTCCTAAAATCGCCAAAACTGTTGCACTTGCAACTACCCAATGTTTTTTTGATTTATACATCTTTTTCTTCAAAATAGGTATTCCTTTTTCACAATTTTGTGATTATTATAACATTTCTTAAAAAGTTACACAATAGAGTGAGATTGATATTTTCCCCAGTTCTACTTAACATTCAAGCTAACAATAATCTTTAAATTATTCTTTTTGATTTAATACGATGGAAATCGTAACAAGATGCTTATCTCCCACCTAAAGAAAAAAGCAAGCTGAAAAGTTCAACTTGCCTCACTTTAAATCGATTAATCTGGGTAAATATAACTCACATTACCACCCCATGACGAGTCTAAAGGATTAAACCAGCCTCTAAAGTTCGAAATGTATTTATTTCCCGCATAATTGGATTCTTTTACCTGAATTTTTGTGCTGCTTTCAACATGAGTTACATAGGCGACATGACCATACCCTCCTCCATCATTTGGCCAAACGATAATTGAGCCAACTCTTGGACTAGTTCCAACTCTGAATCCTTTAGATTTAGCTCCTGTTGCCCAACTATTTGCATTTCCTAAAAAATTAGGTATCCAAGGAGCTAAGGATTTAACAGCCCACGTACATTGACCAACAGGATAAGTATTCTGCTCATTGATATAAGTTGTTATTTTAGGTGTTCCAGCTGTCTGTGAAGTCTGTGCCGAAGCGGTAGCTTGAGTTTGAGCTTTTGGTCTATAACTTGCTTCTGGAAGTATAAACTGGATACTTGTGTTATCTGAATAGGTTACTGTAGCATCCACAACGAACGTATCGGCTGTTTTTACAAGCTGCTTTAAGTCAACTGATTGGTAAATTTTTCCGTAAGAGCTTGTCTTTGCCTCATAAGTCTTTGAAAGATTTGGATTACTTTTCGACTTGACACTAACATTCATTTTGGTAATTTTTTTAGACATGGCAGTTTCTAAAGCAGAAACAGTAAATGTCCCTTCCTCAATATTTTGTTTATCAAGTGTAACTAGGGGATTTTCTAAGCCAGAAATACTAGACACATTAAACCCAGCAGTAACAGCTAAACCTTCAAATTTACTTAAAACATCATTCTGCCCATAGATATGAACATTATATTTCCCAAAATCAAATCCATGATTGGTTAATTGAAGATTTACCTTGTAGGTGTTAGGAGAGATTTTTGATGCTTGATACCATTTAATATCATCTTGGCCATTCACATCTGACCAAATTGGAATCTTGATTGATGAAAAATAATCAGGCACATTATTGACGATAATATCGTAGGTCTTATCTGATGTTGCTATAATTTGATGGGAAATACTGGGCTTATTCACAGAGATTGATTGTGAACTAATCCCAGTCATCTTCCCGTTTTGTTGTAAATAGGTATGAATTTGATAACTTCCGTAACTCTTATGATTTTTTAAATTAGCCAAAGTCAAACCTGTTTGACTTGCAGGATACCATTTAATATCATCTTGACCATTTTCTTCTGACCAAACAGCGTAGTAAATGACACCATTTGATGGTGCATTAACGTCTGAATACAAATGAATATCCGCATTATTGAGAGAAATTTGCGGTGCTTTGACATTGACCTTGGTCCTTGCAAGTACCGATCCTTTTCTAACACCGTCACTGTAGGTGACATAGACATGGGTATTATAATCACCTGCTCTAGATCCATGATTAGCTAGATTAAATTGAACTTTTGCTTGACCATCTACAACATTACTCGTAGAATACCATTTGATATCATCCTGACCATTTTCTTCTGACCAGATTGCAACATCAACTTGTTTGATATTTTTCCCATTGGGGGATTTTTTTGCGATAACATCAAATGTTTTTGTTGTCGTGTTATAAGCTGTTTTAGAGAAAGTTGCGTATCCTTGATCATTGGCTGCCACAGGTTTCGCTAATGTAACGAGACCTAAAAGACAGCTGGCAAATAGATATGGTTTCAATTTTTTCAAAAGTAATCCTCCTCAGATATAGTTTTGGTACACTATACCTATTCGGAAAAAGAATTGAAAAATAGAAATATTTTACCAATTTGAGAACAAAAAAACCATAGCCCACACATTTGAGAACATTCACCAAAATGCAGAGGCTACTGGTTTTATTTTAATATTTGAAAAAAATATTTCGAAAGCTTTTAATAATATGATTTATATTTTCTAAATCAATTATTCACTTTTTTCCTTGATAATATAAACGGGACGTTTCTTGGTCTCTAAGAAGATTTTTGCAATATACTTGCCAATTATTCCAAGTGCAAGCAACTGAATTCCACCAATAAACAGCATGATACAAACCATACTTGCCCAACCGGAAACAGGATCTCCAAAGGTTAGCTTACGGACAATGATAAAAATTATACCTAAAATAGAAACAAGAAAAGAAAGTGTTCCAGCCCACATTGACAAATTTAAAGGGGCTTCGGAAAAATTGATGAAACCATCCATAGAGTAGTTCAATAGACTCCAAAAATTCCATGAAGTCTCTCCTGCGACACGCTCACGATTTTCAAAGCTGATATAAGTTACGTCATAGCCAACCCAAGAAAAGAGACCTTTCGAAAATCGATTTACTTCCTCTAACTCTAAGATGCTATCAACAACTTGTCTAGTCATGAGGCGAAAATCTCGTGCACCATCGACCATCTCTGTGTCAGAAACTGCATTAATAATTCTATAAAACATTTTAGAAAAGAAAGAGCGAATGACTGGCTCACCTTTTCGATCTGCTCGACGTGTACCAACAACATCATAACCTTCTTGAATTTTATCATACATTTCAATAAGTAATTCTGGAGGATCCTGCAAGTCAGCATCCATTACAGTGATGAAGTCACCATCTGCCGCCTCAAGACCTGCTAATAGCCCTGCTTCTTTACCAAAATTTCGTGAAAAAGAAATGTAATGAACATTGTGTATTTCTTGAGATACTTGTCTAAGAACTTTTAAAGTTGAATCTTTTGATCCATCATTGACAAAGATATAATCAAATTCCAATTCAGATGCCATCCTCGCTTCAACAAGTTTTGTTTCAGCCAAGAAAGGGCGGATAGTATCCTGCTCATTGTAGCAAGGGATAATAATAGATAATTTTTTCATTACTCGTTTCCTTCCAAGTTCTTTTCATAAAGAGCAGACAACTCATTTATCATCAAAATAATAACAATAAATGAAGTAAAAATCAAAGGTTCAAATGTTCTAATTCCTGACACAAAAACACCTGGAGAAAATGAAACCGCCATTCTTGCAAGGTAGCCAGACATAACTAGAATTAGTGAAAAAAGGCCAGTCTCCACATCATCGAAGATCGTAAGCAGAGAAAATCCAATAATCAAAAGAAATAAAGCATAGAGAATTACAGGATATAGAGCTAGGTAATAGTCCTTACTAAATAATTGTAAATCAGGATAATCATTAATTATTTTCTGGATAGTATTCATCGGTGTGTCAATACCAATTTTATTAAACAAAGTGCAGAAAATAACCACTGAAACTAAAATTGATATTCCATATTTCTTTCTAATAATTGAAATAATTAATAAAAGAATCAAAAGCAGAAATAAAAAGTTTAGCTCGGTATTATTTAAAAATAATACTCTGTTAGCTTCCATAAATCCATTATACACTTTGTTGAAAACACTTATAGAATCAAAAGTTGGATAGTAAACTTCTATCTCTGTAATTACTCTATCTTTATTACCCGGAGAGATCATCGCTGATATAATACCAAGTAAGGAAATGAGTACAAAGCATACATATTTCAAATTAATTTTGTTCTTTTTAAGGAAATGATTAATTAATAAATATAAGAATATCAGGAAAGTTAATATCGTAAACTGTTCTTGCATACAAGAAAAAATAATAAAGAAAATGGATAAAACATTGTAAAACTTACTATTTTTTTTCATCAAAGTCCACCCAAAAGTAAAGCATACCATTGGGAAAAAGTAATTAACCATATTTGGAATCAAGCCAGCACCAGAATAAAAATTACCTGTAAAAATAAGTATAAATATTAAAGGGACTAAAAATCTAATTTTATTATGCTTGTCGCCATCTTCTAAAAAAAGAGAAACAAGACATTTCCAAAAAACAAATAAAGCAAGAAATACAGCTATTCTAAATCGAACTTGATGAACAGAAAAATACATAGTTGCCGATTCGATTAATAATCTACTGCTCCACGTAAAGTATCTATCAATGGCAAACCCTAAATAGTCATAATTAGTCCTTATAGCTTCCTCTGCAAACCATGTTTGATCACCTGGCTGATCAAAGTAAGGTAAGGCTCTAAAAATAAATAATGCACTCATTAGTAGGCAATAAATATTAAAGAATAAATTGTTTAGAAACTCTTTTTTTTCTGCAAATTTATTTAGTATAGACATAAATATCTCCATCTAATTGATATATATCCCATAACTTATTTGATTCTAACAATTCCAGAGTAGATATATCGATTGTATTAAAGTCAAATCCAACGAGATTTATATTTAAATTTGTTAAGGTATTAAACCAGAGGAGATTAGGCCAATACAAATTAGCATTGCTTGGTATTAATTCTTTTAAAATCGGATATGATGATGCAGTATTGGTAAATACTTGGGAATCTTTAAAGAGAGAACTAATATATACTACCTGATTTTCTTGAGTAATATAATCATTTAAATCTTCAGCTAACAATACACTAGAATCTTCAAATGCATCTTTTTGATGTTGTAAAGCACTTGAATAGATAAATGAAAAAGACATAGCATAATACATCAAAAGAAGAACAACTGCTCCCTTTAAATAAGAGAACACACGTTTCTCAATATAACCACCTAAAAGAATTAGTAAAATCCCTAAGAAAAATGCAAAACCATAGGCGTATCTTGGTCGATCATCTGCCAGTGGAGTTGAGAAAAACATATAAACACCGAAGCTAAAAATAGCTGCAGTTACAACATAAACAAGTCCTAATACGAAAGATATTGCTTTATTTATTTTACTATTAAATGACATATAAATAATTGTGAGAACAATTGCCAATAATGCTAAAATAAACCAAGTACGTGTACTTTGATATCTAATTGTCTTAAAATACACTTGTAAATTTTGAATAACTGCCATTGGCATATTATTTAAAGAAGCAATACTTGTTGTATCTCCTCTTAACGCTAGTTCAGGATTAAATTTTGTTTCTAAATAATACGCCCCAATTCCACTTGAATAGGCAAAAAAACTAATTACTATTTTTTGAAATATTTCCTTAACCTTTGTTGCATTTAAAAAATCTTTATAAATCAGGGTTAAAAGCATCACAATATAAATACCAGATGAACCCTGATAAGAGTTACACATTAAGAATACACCTAAGGCAGAAAGAAAGAAATAGGTTGTCTTTTTCGAATAATAGAAAAAGAAAGGTAAAGTTGAAACTAATACTGAGAGTGCAATGTATGGTCCATCAAAACGAAAACTAATTGGCTCCAAAAACCATGGATTGATACCAATAAAAACTGAGCCAATCGCAGAAATCCATGAAACTTTTTTTCCATCAAAAAGAATAAAAAGTAGAGAAGCACTGGTTACAGTTAAAATTAAAGCGCTGAGAATAAAGGTGGTGAGACCAGTATCGGTCAGATGCCTACTTCCTTGAACTAAATAAGAAGCAAATTCGCTGAGATATCTTGAATAGTGGGCAGCAAAATTGGCTACTCCTTCTATACGTCTAGCAATGTCATCAATATAAGGATAATTAACTATTCCGATTGAAATTGTCGAGATAGCATACATGATAAAGATAACAGTTAATTTTTGTTTATTCAGCTCAATAAAATTTAATAATTTGTTTTTCATAAAACCTCCTGAGTATCAAACTACTGAATAGTAAAGAAATCTCCTGTTTCCAGAATATAGCCTTTCCCCAAGGTGATATCATACTGTACTAGTTTCAATTCCTCTGATGTTAGTTCAAATTCGTTTTCTAGTTCAGGGGTTTGCTTTAATTCTAATAAGTCTGTTAATAATGAGTAATACGCTGATACTTTAGAATTGGTTTGTTTTAATAATAACGCTGGGAAATCACTTGAACTAATATTTGTAAAGTCCAATTTCGATGTTTCATAGTTAGACCAAATGAAATAATCTGTTTCAAATTGGCTTTCTGGATTTGAAGTGAACATACTTGCAGGATACAATCCAGGTAAGTGATCGCCATAAAAGACTACTGTTATTTTCTTTTCATAATTTGATAACTCATTTAAAAAATCTTGAGTAAAGCTGTCTGTATCACTAAGTAATCTTGCATAACTAGATAAAGTATCGTTTTCATCATCAGTCATTCCTGGACCATAACCCGTTATAGAAGCCGGCTCATCTTTATTCCATGGTATATGATTCTGCATTGTAATCACAGAAAAGAATTGACCTGTATCTGATGATAGGTTGCTTGTTACAGCGTAATAAGTGGATTTATCACTAGCTCCAGAACTATTAAACTCAAGTTGTGTCGGTTTATCATCAGTGCCATCTAAAGCAATGAAAGTATCAAATCCTAAGTCCTTATAAACAATATTACGAGAATAATTAGCTCCATTGTGAAGATGAACTGCAATTTTATTTTGATCTTCATAAGTATCACTTATAGAAGGAATGAAAGACATTTTTGGAAGGACTTCGGTATTCATAACTGAAACACTAGATGAAAGATTAATATATGGCAAACCAGTTAAAGATTGTGTTTCCATATTAGCAGTACCGCCCCCATAAAAGTCAGAAATCATAATACCACTTGTATACTCTTCTCTAATTTGAGAAATATTTGGTATAACATTCTCTGATAATGAAACACCATTGAGACGAGTAGGATCTGAAAAGCTCTCACTTAAAACAAAAACTACTGTCTGATCTTGAATTTGATTTTCCCGCTCTTTATTGATTTGAGCAGCTCTATCTTTATATTTCTTCTCTATCTCAAGAATTTTTTCATGACTGTACCCTTCAGGCACATCCATAATAGACTTAGTCATTTGTTTCGTCCAAACATACATTAATGATTTGTAACTAGCATTTTTTGAAAACCCCATCCAATTAATATCAACCCAATTATTAAGCCTTGACACTACTGGAATTCCATCAACAATCCTAGCATCTTCTTCATTTCTAAAAACTGTAAAAGTAAAAATCCCCAAACTCAGAAGTACAGCCAAAGCTACGCCACGCTTACGCTTTGATTGAACAACCCTTCCTGGTAAAATATATTTTCTCAGTAAAATGTATATTAGAATAATTAACGTAATCGCAATTGCAGATTTAATAATAATACTTTTTTCCACAAAACTAGCTAGCAGAGAAATTTCTTTGAGCCAAACAAAGTCAGTAACTAATAGTGGTTCGTTTCTTAAACCCTGTTTTATGCTATTAGCAATAGAAATAACTGTCCCTAAAATTACAATAACAAAAGTCGAAATCAAAAATCTATTAATTAAAAGATAGATTAATAAAAACAAGCAAGTAAAGATAAAAATCTGAAAAACTGTAGCTCCAGGAAAGACATATCTATTTAAGAGAGGTTCCCCAACCACAACCCCTGATTGAATTGTATAATTGAAAATTACTGCAAATAGTAAACTTGTACTAACAGCCAATGATCCAGAAGGGGTATTTGTCCTAAGAGCCTTATAGCTTTTTAATAAAATATATGATACGCCAGCCATAGCTACTACGCTCAAAAATAAGCTGAGTATTAGCGTTCTTATATATCCAAAATAATTAGCATTTTCTAGTTGAGATGCTACTAATGATTTTATAATTTCAACTGAGCGATAATCTGTAATAGCAAAACTTGCAACAATAATCGATAGTGTTACTCTCTCTATATCTTTGTCTTTCTTCTGAGGCTTCCTCCTCCTGTTGTTATGTCTTGACTTAATAGATTTCCGCAAAAAACTTATACCGATACTTATTATAAGTACGATTAGTAGAGTTAATAAAAAGTTTTTTTGATAAATTGCATTTTGTTGAAAATCAAAAATATCAAATTCTTTATTATTTAGATTCCTAGTTACAAGTAGAAAATAGGAAATTACTAAATAGCCTAAATAACTCAGTAATATTTTTAAGACGAAAAATTTATTTATATAATTTGAAACATAAAAACTAAGACCAGCAATAGAAAACAAATACAAAACTAAACTAATTAGATTAGTTGCATTTAGTATTGTTCCAAAAGATTCAGTTTGATTTGCTAAAATATTCTTATTAAGAAGATAATAATTTAGAAAAAAAGCAATCAAAAAGAGAGAAGTTATTTTAAGAAATTTTAACCAATTTATTTTTGACAAAAATAAAGTTGATATTTTATTTTTCATGATTTAAATTTTAAAACCATCCTTTTAATAATATATTTGATGGCACTTCCAGGTCCACGATAGATATACTTGAGGGCACCCGAGATACCACCAATGTGATCAAAATCAACATAGGTATTTGGCATTGTATCAGGACGAATATTGAAGACTGTATTATCAACAAAAGGAGTAATATATGTATCATTTTTTGAGATTCCATAGTCATAGTCGTTCGCCCAAGCAAGATAAACTAGAATACGTTCAATCGAGTGAAGAATGGTATGCTGTGGAATTGGTTCTGCTGGTATCTCTTCATCTGTAAATTCCAAATCAAACAATGGTTGTAAAGTATCACGTTTAAACCAGATGAAAGTACCATATGACATAATAAAAGTGTTGATTTGATCAAAATCGATTTCTCGACTTAAATTCATACGTTCCCAGAGTTCGTTCATTCCCTCAGCAAACCTATTTTCATTCCAAGGGTCAACAATTTTTGTATAACGGAAGAAAGTTGGAATATCTGCAATGATAAGTCCTAGGTTATCATTTTGCTCAAGATTTGCCAAAATATTGTCTGCTGGCTGAATCAACATTTGGAATAACTCATTTCGCCAAGAATCACCTACCCAATAGGGATATTCTGGTGATTTTTTTGTATGAAAATGTCCAATGTAATCATAAGAAGATAATTCTTCTTTCAATTTTAACATCGGAATAATATCTCGACCACGATTTCCAGTTAGAAAAATACGAGCCGTTTTACCAGTTTTCTCTAAAACAGCTCCAATCTCAGCTTTCTTAGTTTCTGTATCAGTTGTTAAGAATAAATCATAATCAAAATGGAAATGTTCAAATTGACCTAAAAATTCTTCCAATAAATCAACATAGAATGTATGAAGATGAACAGCAACTTTTTTAGTATTTGAGTACCTGTGTGCTGCTGTCTTAATGACTTTTCGATCCAATAAGTATGGTGGAGTCGGTAGGCTGACATCAGACATGTGATCTAGGATTAATTGAGTAGGATAAGAAGAAACTCTCTCAATAGCTTGTAATAGATAAGGTGACAAGTGTTGTGTCAAATCAAAAGTTTTAATTTTGATAAAAGGAACCTTGTTATCTAACAAGACATGTGGGTAATGAATGGTAAAGTTGGAATGGAAAAAGTTATCAGCAATTGGTACAGTATTTAAAACCGATTCATAGTTAAATCCTGCATCCACAAAGTGTTTTGTGTATTTAGTTTCGTAATTATCAATTACTTTTTGAACATCTTCAAAGGATTCTACTGATTGCCAAAAATTTTGGAATACATCAGAAACAATAAGAGAATTTTTAAAGGACATGAAATATGATTGCAAGTGCTCATCAATATAAATATGTCCCGCATCTATTGCTCTATGATTTGTCATTCCCCAGAAATCCACATTATCATTTAATTCATACTTTTGATAAAGCGGAGCCATATCCCATAGAGGTCCAAAACAAGTATCATTCATACAGGTGATTGAATCATAATTCTTAAGGGACTCAAATCCAACTTGCGCCATACCATCATGCCAAGCCGCAAAGTCATAACCGATATTTTCACGTTGAATAAAGGCATCAATCAAGCCTTTTTCATGTAGTTTATCAACTTCACTTTGAGAAAGTTGACTATTTGAAATAAATACCACTTTTGAAAAAAGTGGGTGCATATGTTCAAGTTGATAATAAACGTGATTGCTAATCTTATCATACTTATTAAAATGAACATACAATAATAATCGTTTCATTATTTTCTCCTAAAGAAATTAATAATCTTAGTTGGAATAGTCCATCGACGTGAACCAATAATTGTATGATACTGTTGATTCAATTCATTATAATCATTTTCAATTTTAGAAAAAGCTTTTTTAAGCAGGATATTTTGCCTTTCCACTTCTTCTAGCTGATGAAAATATTGATAACTCTTCATCGCTAAGATTTTTCCAATGTAGTTGTCTGAGGTAATATCATTAATATTATAGCGTTTATAGGAAACAAGAAGATTATCGACTTCTTCAAAGTCAAATGTATACTCAATAAACGGATAAAAATGTTCAAATACAAAAGAGTTTCCATCAATTATTGCGTTTGAAAGCGACGGAAGTATCTCGGTCTTGTATTTTTTTGAAACAACAGAAAATTCCTCATAAAAACTTGGAATATTTGATGGGTGAATTTTTAATTTAGTGACACCTTTTTCAACTGGTATTGCAAAACTATCCAGAAATTTTACTGGAATCAAATAGTCGGCTTTTTCATTATAAGCTCCATCCTTATATAGATAAACACTTATTTGTTCTTCCTTAATAGAATGTTCAATATCTAAATTAGTCAAGTCATCAAAATGAAAACGCAAAATTTCAACAATAGCATTATCATTAGAAAAATAAGGTAAATATTTACTTAGAATATATGCGTATGTATGATAGTAAGATTTTAGATTTTGATGATTACTTCTTGAGTTTTCGCTTACTCTATATGTTAATCCCGTAGTATAACATGGAACAGCTTTTGCTCCACCTCTTACAATCAGATTTAAGAAAAAATCATAGTCTTCTAATTTTTCACGATTTAATGCATCATCAAACTTCTTATCTTTAATGATGGATGTCCGTACTAATGATGAAGCATGAATGTAATTACCAATTAAAAGCTCCTTCAAATCAAATTCTTTAGCACTTAATACAACTTCTCCAGTTTTCATGTCTATCATTGAAGAATAAACAATATCTGCAGAACTCTCTACTGCAACATCCACTAAGTTTTTGATATATTCTCTCTCAATAATATCATCACTATCAACAAAAACTAAAAACTTTCCATTGATTCTATCAAGAGCTAGGTTTCTTGTTTTGACCACACCTTGATTTTCATGATAAAAATACTGACTTGAAAAAGGAGATTTTTTTAACGCATTTTCAATAAGTGAACCTGAATCATCCGTTGATCCATCATTAAAAACCAGTAATTCAATATTTTGATAACTTTGATTAAAAATACTTTCCAAGCATTCCTCAATATAATCTTCATGATTATAACAGCAGACTACAACACTTACAAGATCATTCATTTGTAATTTCCCACATACCGTTACGTCTAAGCAGACCTGTTGCTGAATCTCGACCAGATTTATCATCAAGAGCTAGGTCATTTCGATTTACTAAAATAATATGAGTATTTGAAGCATTAGCATATGCCAACATCTTGCCTTTTTCATCACGAACAGACACTTCTAGTTTCAATTTTAAAGAGTTGACTCCATTTAAATGACATCTGTAAGTTAACTGCTTGCGACCCTTACCCTTTGTTTTTTCATCCATAGAATTATCGTTATAAATCCAAATATTCCGATCAATATCTGTCATTGAAAATGCAACGTAGGTTTCTAGATCTTCTAAAACATCATAAGTAACCTGAAATTCTACAGCCTCTTCAGGTGTAGTCTGACCTGGTGATTTTAGCTCAACTTTAAGATTATTTACAGTTATTTTTTCAACATTCTTCCCTTGATCATTTTTTTCAGTATTGGCATTGTCGAACGAGTATTGGTTAGCAACTTCATCAGGTTCTCCTTGGGCTTTAACCAAACCTTTTTCAATCAAAATAGCCTTATTACAATACTTCTTAACTGCACCCATATCATGTGTAACTAAAATAGTCGTCTTACCACTCGCCTTACGTTCCATGAAGTAATCATTACATTTACGTTGGAAAGCTTCGTCGCCTACTGCGAGAACTTCATCAAGAATGAGAACGTCACCTTGAGCTTTAATGGCAACTGAAAAGGCCAATCGAACCTGCATACCACTTGAATAATTCTTGAGTTTTTGGTTCATGAAGTCACCAAGTTCAGCGAATTCTACAATTTCATCATACATGGCATCAACTTCTTCAGTTGTAAAACCAAGCATGGCACCGTTCATATAGACATTTTCACGACCAGTCAATTCAGGATTGAAACCAACTCCTAGTTCAATGAAAGACACCATTTTACCATTGACTGTGACCTGACCTTTTTCAGGTACATAAATTTGAGAAATGATTTTAAGTAGAGTTGATTTACCTGATCCATTTCTACCTACAATACCAAAGAAGTCTCCCTCTTCAACTTCAAAGCTGATATCTTTCAAAACTTCTTGTTCACGGTAACCTTTGATTCCTTTAAAATAATTGACGAGGTTTGTACGTAGGCTTTGAGAAGCTTCTGTAGGTAATTTAAAAGATTTGCTGACATGGTCAACTTTTACTGCAATTTTTTTATCTGACATTATAAAATCTCCGCAAATTTCTTAGCATTTTTATGGAAAATATAGTAACCCAATCCAAACACTAAAACTGGAAGGACATATGGAATCAAAGCAATAGCTTTATGACCAATCAAATCCCAACCACGCATACTTCCTGAGAATACGATGAAATGACGTAAGTCTTGAATAATCTGAGCTAATGGGTTTAACATCATCATTTTAGCAATAGTCACCTGACCTCTTTGTAAAATGAAAGTCAAAGAGTAGATAATAGGTGTTGCGTATAAGCCGGCTTGCATAACTACTTCCCAAATTGGTCCAATATCACGATATCTAACAAAGAGTGTTGATAAAATAAATGCAATTCCAGTCGTGAAAAGGAATAATTCCAAGAAAAGAGGCACAATTGTTAACCAACCAAGTGATACACCTACACCATTCACAATCGCAAAAATAAACACAACAAGAAGATTGATGGCATAATTAATAGCTGCACCAACAACTGATGAAATGACAATGATTTCTTTAGAAAAATTCAATTTGCGAAGTAAGTCACCACGCGCAACAATAGACATCATCCCCATATTAGTTGCTTCAGAAAAGAAGTTCCAAGTCACCATACCCATCAAAAGACCGATAGCATAGTGTGGTGTCCCATCATCAAAACGTAGGAATCGTACAAAGACCAGATACATAATGGTAAATAGCATCATCGGTTTCAAAATTGACCAAAGATGACCAATAAAACTACCTTGATATCGTAGTTTAAAGTCAGTTTTTACCATTTCTCGTAATAAGATACGGTTTTCTTTACTAAAATAATTCATTTATTTACTCCTATAACCAAATTTGGTAATAATCAGACTGCGAAAAACAAGGGTATGAAAGGCACGATTTTTTCTAAGTTTAAAGTTTTTCAAAGTCGCAATTCTCTCAAGCAGCGGCTTGTCTAGAACAGAAACAAAGGCCTCAACAAGCTTTCTCTTCTCATCAGTCAAATCTAAATCCAAAAGGAATCTAGCTTGAGTTTGGCTAGACTCAATCAACCACCAGTATTTCTCAACCAATTTATGAGGACTGAGCCAGTTCTTCATGCGTTTTGACCAAGTTCTAGCACCAAGAACGTTGGATTCATGCTGGCGATAAAGTTCTGTAGGCTGATTAATATAAACTAGATTGCCCATTGCAGCAGCTACTAAAGCTAAGTACCAGTCGTGCATGAGTAAATCTTCATAGCTTGTCCACAAATCTGCCAAGGCACTGTTAATCATAGCAGTCCCGCCTGTAACAGTGTTCTCTGTCAACTCTTGAACTAATTCAGTATTGGCATGGTCTGACTGAGTTTTTATCATACTTTCATGCAAAACATTTAACTCTTGGTCAACAATTTTTAAATCTGTATAAACCAGTAATGGCTTCGTCTGATTATAACGCTGAGCTTCTTTCAGGGTCACTTCCAATTTATTATCCAACCAGATGTCATCTTGATCACTGAAAAAATAAAAATCAGCTCTGCTATGTTTCAAAAGGGTATAAAAATTCTTAATGACTCCAAAATTCACGCGCTCTTGAGCATTAATGAAGTGAATACGACTGTCCATCTCTACATACCTCTGGATAATATCCGGAGTTGTATCGCTGGAACCATCATCCCGAATAAGTAAGTTCCACTCAGTCACAGTCTGCCTGCGGATACTGTCAATTTGTTCCGCTAAAAATCTCTCACCATTGTAGGTGGACATGAGAATGTTAATGACCATTTAAAAATAAATCCTCGTACTCTCCTACAATTTTTTCCCAAGTATAATTTTCTTGGATAATAGCTCGCGCCCGTTCACCATAATCTCTAAACTGATAACCAGTATCAGCATCGTTAATGAGACTTGTTAGACTACCTGAGGCCTTTGTCCAATAAAAAGCACTATTCTTAGCAACTGATTTATTAAAGTCAACACCAAGCACCAAATTTAAATTGGTGTGTGCTAGCGCTTCGAGAAGCCCAGGATTTGTCCCTCCGACTTCATGACCGTGAATGTAAGCAAAAGCATTCTCACGAATGTAGTTAAGCAAGTCACGATCGTAAACAGTCCCTACAAATTTAATACGCTTATCTGAATCAAAGTGCGTTTTGTTTTTTAAGGTTTCAAAATAGGCATTACCTTGGTGGTTACAGATGATGATTAAATCACGTTTTGTCTCTGATGCCATAAATTCACGAATGGCTGTTTCATAATTGTTTTCAGGAACAAAACGTCCGACAACTAAATAATAATCATTCTCAGCTGTTTGCCAAGTATCAAACCACTGTCTGGCCTTATCATCTTTAGATGTTAAAGTCGATGGTTCTAAGTCCGTTCCATAAGCGATGAAGCTTGTTTTAGAAGAAGGATAAGTTTCTTTAATATAGTTCTCAATCCCAACATTATCCGAAATAACTAAATCAGCTTGATTTGCCATACACTTTTCTGCATATTTAAGATAAGCTTGAACAGGCTTAGACCACTTTGATCTCTTCCACTCTAAACCATCAGGATTAACAAATAGTTTACCTCCGACAGCATGTATCTTATTAGCAAAATGATTGATAAAAGCTCCAATCGTATTACCTAAAATGTAGAAAATCGGCTCTTTTATATCTTGTTTTTGAACCATTTTTAATCCATAAGAAATGGCCATCATATCATAAGCAATGACACGCGCTGGCCCTAACTTTGGTGCTTTTATGTTGAAACAGTCCGCTCCTGCATAGTCGAAATGCGTCTCATGTTCTTGATCGCTTAAACAAGCAACATGATAAGTTATACCTGAGCTCATTTGATGCTTAACCAACTCCTCGACGAAGGTCTCAAAACCTCCATACTGAGCAGGCAAACCTCGGCTCCCAATGATGAATACATGTTGCATGGCGCAATACTCCATTCTAATTACAATCGTTAATATTATACCACATTCTCAAAAGCATGGCTAAAGAAAAAGGGGCAGAAAGAGCTCAATTAATAGTAAGAGAGTTCTCTCCACACCCCATTCTTAAGGACATGATAATTTTATCAGCATGATAATAAGCATACCGTTTAAAAATTGTTAATTTTTTGTATCAGCTACCAAAAATTTCTAACTCATTTGCTTATGACTCATCATCTAATTCTTTTGACGGCTCGCCAATGACCTCATAACTAGTTAAGCCTGATTTTTCCTCTTTCGGAGAATGGCTGAGCTCTTTTTCTGATTTGCTTTCATATGCATTAATAATTTCAGCTACAACTGGATGTCGGACAACATCCTTGGCAGAAAAATACACAAAATCAATTTGCTTAATCTTCTTCAATTTATCAATCGCATCAATAAGACCAGATTTGACATTGCGCGGCAAGTCAATCTGACTAATGTCACCATTGACAATCATTTTAGAATTGAAACCAAGACGCGTTAAGAACATCTTCATTTGCATGATAGTTGTATTCTGTGCTTCGTCAAGAATAACAAAGGCGTCTTCTAATGTACGACCACGCATATAGGCAAGCGGAGCAATTTCAATAATCTCACGTTCCATAAGTCGTGCTGTTTGCTCCTTACCGAGAATTTGATAGAGTGCATCATAGACAGGACGAAGGTATGGATCAACCTTTTCCTTAAGGTCACCTGGCAAAAAACCTAGGCTTTCTCCAGCTTCTACAGCAGGGCGTGTCAAGACAATCTTTTTAACCTGTCCACGTTTAAGAGCTGTTACCGCTAAAGTTACTGCTAAGAAAGTTTTACCAGTACCGGCCGGACCAATTCCAAAGATAACATCGTGATCTTTAACACTGTCAACATAGATTTTTTGACCAAGTGTTTTAACACGAATTGGCTTACCATAATTATCCTTGATAATTTCTTCTTCATACAGTGCAACAAATTTGTCAATAGTCCCATTTTCAACCATAGAAAGAGCTGTCACGACGTCTGAAGTATTAATCAACATACCTCGATCAATCAAAACTTGAAGAGCTTGAATCGTCTTACGAGCCTTTTCAACAGACTTAGGATCATCTCCCAAAATTTGAACGCGTTCAGTTCTTGCGTGAATAATAACATCAAGGTTATCCTCAATTAGCTTTAGATGACGTTCGTTTGAACCAAATAGAGAAATCACATCATCAGGGTGTTTCAGTGCAATCTCAATCGCATACTCTTGCAAATAGAGTTCCTCATTCTTTCATTTTTATATTCTCATTATAACAAAAAATCACGACTTGCGTGATTTCTTGACTATCTTTATTTAAAATCTAAAAATTATTCATTAAATGATACGTGAACGTGATCATAGTGATTTTCTGTTACACTTCCACGGTCAGGCATGTCATTCCAGGTATTACCTGGTCCATACACGCTTTCCCATTGTGAATAAAACTGTTGCTTCCAAATGATATAAGAAATACCACTTTCAGACATGTTGTCGACAGCATATTGTGCTACTTGATCACCTAAATCTTGGTCTTCATAAACCATAAAGTCAACTGCCAATCCTTTACCATGATCTTGAGGATCACCAGGACGGTAACCACTAAACTCAGTGATACCATAGGCATCAGCTACTTCTTCTTTGAAGGCGGCTGTTTGCGGTTGCAAACCTGTATTATCATATTCTACTGAACTTGCTTGAGCTGGTTCAGCAACTGGAGCAGCCTCTGCTTGTGTTTCGACGACATTTTGAGTCTCTTGAACAGGTTGAGCATCTTGAGCTGGAGTAACTGTTGCAGAAGCAACCTCTGCTTGAGGCTTAGTTTCAACAACTTGGTTAACAGCAACGGCTACTGGAGCTTCTGTAGCTGCGTAAGCTACTTTTGGAGCAGAAACAAGAGTTTGTGTCACTGATTCAACTGTTGGTTCAGCAACTGGCGTTGACTCCACTTGTACCTCTTCAGCTGTTGAAGTCTCTTGAGCAGATTCAGCAACTGGAATTTGTGTTTCTGCTACTTCTGGAGCAACTTCGTTTTGGGAAACTGTTTCTTCAGCTGCTGCATCAGTTGTAGATTCTGCAACTTCTTCTGTTGCAACAGCTTTACTATTAGCTGACTCAGTTTCAGCAACTACTTCAGAAGCTTGGCCATCTTTTGCTTGAGCAATAGCATCTTCAACCGGATGTGATGATTCTGCATAGCTGTATTCTGGTGCAACTGTATCAACAATATTTTGAGTCAAATCAGCAACGTCAATAACCTGATCATCAACACGGACTTGGTTGTTTTCCAAATCAGCAGTTGCGGTAATAGTTTCATTTGAATTTGAAACTACAGGTGTTTCAACTGCTACTGAAGTCACTTCATTCGCTTCATTATAAGTGGTAGTCAGTACTGTTTCAGGGAAAATCATATCAAGATTTGTAATTTTGTTGATATTCGCAAGAACATTGACATCAATTCCCATAGCTTGTGCAATTGTGCCTAGAGTATCACCGTATTGTACGCTATAGGTTGTTTTATTATCTTCAACGATAATTGATGCTTTGACATCTTCAACAGAACGTGGAGTCCATTCAGTGTATTCATCAGCTTGCACTTGGCTAGCAGCAAAGGCTGACAGTGCAACTGTGGACAAAAGCAATGTATTTTTCGTTAATTTTTTCGACATATAATAGAGATCCTTTTTCACCTTAGTAAATACTATCTTATCACAAAAAAATGAAAATAGACCTGATTTAAGTTAATTTAAAGAAAATAATTTTTCTGTAACTTAACATTTCTTTTGTTACATTTTCACAATATTGTGTCACATTGAAAAACAAAATGATTTTTACAGTTCAATCAAGCAAAAAAAGCTGAGAATTACAGCTTTAACAATATCAAGATGTAAGGAGAACTGGTTATTGATGATAAGTTCATCCCTCTTCTTAATGTCCTAGATAATCTTCCCAGATTCGATCAAAGTCTCCTAGATTAAAGGAGAAAGTTGCCTGATCTTCAAGATAGCGACTAACCACTTCAAAATCATCCGTGTGCTTTGGAAATGTTGAGTCTTCAAAAGCCAAATCTGCAAGTATGGCAACTGGTTCGTTGGATTTGGGATTTCGTTGTGTCATCAACCAAGAATAAAATGATTTTCTCATGTCCAATTCTCCTCTAAAAATGCATGTCTAATGGCACTGCTCTGCGCATAACGTTCTGGATTCGTTTTATAGAAGCCTTGATGGTAGTCTTCTGCTTGGTAAAATGGCTGAGCTGCTTCAATACTAGTTACAATAGGTTGGTCAAAACGTCCAGAGGCTTGCAAGTTAGCCTTAGATTGCTCTGCTATTTCCTTTTGGCGGTCATCAAAATAGAAAATAACGGGACGATAATTGTCGCCACGGTCCTCAAATTGACCGAAGGCGTCTGTTGGGTCAGTCTGTGCCCAGTAAATCTCTACCAAATCAGAGAAGGAAATCTTATCGGGATCAAAAATGATTTCCACAGCCTCTGTATGACCTGTCGTTTTTGAGCAGACCTGCTCATAGCTTGGGTTGGGCACGTGTCCTGCTGTATAGCCAGAGCGCACAGACAAAATGCCATCCATTTCTTCAAAAGGTTGTACCATACACCAGAAACAACCACCTGCAAAGATTGCACGTTCCATAAATCACCTCTTAAATCATAATGCTTTTATTCTAACAGAAAAGAGGCTGGGCAAAAACTCTCAACCTCGATAGTATCGTTCGTAGTAACATCAAAGCGCAGTAGCCTAGTGAGTTTTAGTTCGTCATTTCATGACTTCAAAAACTCTACTAGGCCTTGCGGGGGTGAGACGACGAACTCTTTTTTTACTTGGTCGAGTTCTGTCCCACTCCCTTTTGATTTCGATTTAGTTATTAATCAACTCTGTTCCAAACTGATCTTGCTTGATTTTCTTAGCTTTCATGAGTCCGCCAAGTGCTTTCTTGAATTGCCCCTTAGAAATACCAAAGGTTGCCTTGATATCTTCTGGTGATGATTTATCGTTGAGGGTCATGAAACCACCATTTGACTCTAGATAAGTCAGAATCATCTGAGCATCGTTTTCTAACATTTCAAATGAACGTGGTTTGAGTGATAGATTGAGGGTACGGTCAATTTCTCGGAAGCCAATAACACGAGCATTAACTACTTCGCCTAGACGAGGCTCCGCATAGCGTTCGCTTGGGTGAATGAAACCAAGCATATTATTTTCTGGTAGATAAACAAATGTTCCTGTCAATTTGAGGCGGTAGACGATTGCTGGCCAAGTTTGGTTGTGCATATTATCGTAAGCGGGGCCTGCCATTTTTTGAAAAACTTCGGGTTCGGCTGGAAGCGCCCAAATACGATCTTTCTTATCAACATCAAGCTTGACGTACAGCTTATCGCCTTTTTTAGGCCACAATTCCTTCATTTCTGGAAGTACATCCAAGGAAACAACCACTTCCTTATCAGGCAAACCAGTATCAACAAAAACACCTAGATCGCGACGAACTTCTGTAACTGTCCCCCAACCATAGCTTGTTCGACTGGCAGTAATCTCTTTAGTGGTCAGGCGAGCTTTTTGACGCAAGTCAGTATAGGCAAAGCCCTTAACCATATCACCAACCTTATGTTGCCCTTCGGCTTTATCTAGTGTAAAAGTAATGCCATCTTTTTGGACAAAATAAGCTTTGTCATTTTCATCAGTCACTAAGGCGGTAATGACTGTTGCAAGTAAATTATTCATATTTTCTCTTTTCTTATAAAAAGGGAGTGGACCTCCACCCCCTTTGTTTTTTTGCTTGAATTAGATTTAGAATAGATTCATTTTTAGAACTTACCCTTAGGTGGTGAGGAACGCCAGCAAACCTTCGGCTTCATGGCTAATTACCGAGCCTAAGATTATGTTAATTCCCAAGCAGAAAAATAAAGTTTTTTTTCTGCTTGGCACCACGACGGAAAGTCTTGGAGCAGGCGATTTGCAATCGCCTATTATACAATCTTTTTCGTATATCTATATCGTCTTCAAGCTTGTTTAACCAGTATTCTAATTATACTGTCAACAGTTCTTTTTCTTTTTCAGCTGTCATGCTGTCGATTTTCTTAACAGCATCGTCTGTTGCTTTTTGAATATCTTTTTCAAGAGTTTTCAATTCATCTTCAGTGATTTCTTTTGCTTTTTCTTGCTTTTTAGCTTCATCCATAGCATCACGACGAATGTTACGGATAGCGATTTTAGCATTTTCCCCAACTTTTTTCACTTCTTTAGCCAACTCTTTACGAGTTTCCTCAGTTAGTGCTGGGATAACCAAACGGATAACAGAACCGTCATTGGCAGGGTTGATACCAAGATCTGATTCGTTGATAGCACGCTCGATATCTTTGATTGATGATTTATCAAAAGGTGAAACCAAAAGAACACGAGCCTCTGGTACAGTGATTGATGCCAATTGATTAAGTGGTGTTGGGGCCCCGTAATATTCAACTTGGATGCGGTCCAAAAGACTAGCATTGGCACGACCTGCACGGATTGATGCGTATTCACGCGCCAATGAGTGGTGCGATTGGTCAAAACGTTCATTTGCTTTTTCAATAATAGCGTTAGCCATAGGTGTTAGATTCTCCTCTATCTTTCTTAAGTTTTATTAGAAATAGCAGAGCTAAATATAGCTCTATGCTTGATCTGCTTTATTAGATACAGTTGTTCCGATATTTTCACCGAAAACAACACGTTTAATATTACCTTGTTCATTCATGTTGAAGACTACAAGATCAATATCATTATCCATTGAAATCGTAGATGCAGTGGCATCCATGATTTTAAGACCACGCTTGATAACTTCTACGTGTGTCAATTCATCAAATTTGACAGCGTTGGCATCCTTTTTAGGATCGGCATTATATACACCGTCAACTCCATTTTTAGCCATCAAAATTGCATCAGCTTCAATTTCAGCTGCACGAAGGGCTGCAGTCGTATCTGTTGAGAAGTATGGTGAACCGATACCTGCACCAAAAATAACGATACGCTCTTTCTCTAAGTGACGAAGAGCACGACCACGAATGTAAGGTTCTGCAACATTTTGCATTGGAATAGCTGTTTGAACACGTGTATCAACACCGTATTGTTGTAAGCTATCAGCCATTACAAGAGCATTCATGACTGTTCCAAGCATTCCTGTATAGTCAGCTTGTACGCGATCCATACCAGCTTCTGCAGCAGGTTCACCACGCCATAAGTTACCACCACCGATAACAAGTGCGATTTGAACACCTGAAGCATGCACTTCAGCAATCTCCTTAGCAATTTTTTGAACTGTTGGAAGGTCAATACCTACACCTTTATCACCAGCCAAAGCTTCACCAGATAGTTTAATTAAAATACGTTGATATTTAGGTTTCACGATGAATTACTCCTTTTTTAGTCCTTACTATTTTACCATAAAACGGTACATTTACCTAGTGAAATACACAGAAAAATCCGCTCCCAAAAAGGAAACGGATTTCATCTACTTATTAAAGTGAGCTTGGATCAACTTTGATACCAACACCTTGTGTAGTAGTGATAGATACGTTAGTCATGTAAGTACCTTTTGCTGTAGCAGGTTTAGCTTTAGCCATTACATCGTGGAAAGCTTTGAAGTTTTCAACGAGTTTGTCAGCGTCAAATGATACTTTACCGATAAGAGCTTGAACGTTACCAGCTTTGTCAGCACGGTAAGTGATTTTACCACCTTTAGACTCTTCAACTGCTTTAGCAACATCCATAGTTACTGTACCAGTTTTAGGGTTTGGCATAAGGTTACGAGGTCCAAGGACACGTCCAAGACGTCCAACGATAGCCATCATGTCTGGTGTTGCAATAACAACATCAAAGTCAAGCCATCCACCGTTGATTTTAGCAACGAGGTCATCTTCACCAACGAAGTCTGCACCAGCTGCTTTAGCTTCTTCAGCTTTAGCACCACGTGCGAAAACAAGAACGCGTTGAGTTTTACCAGTTCCGTTTGGCAATACCATTGCACCACGGATTTGTTGGTCAGCTTTACGAACGTCAATGTTCAAGTTGTATGCAACTTCTACAGATGCATCGAATTTTGCGAAGTTAGTTTCTTTTGCAAGCGCTACAGCTTCTTCAACACTGTATGCTTTTGTGCGGTCGATTTTTTCAAGCGCAGCACGCATTTGTTTGCTTTTTTTAGCCATGTTATTTTTCTCCTTGTAGTGTGGTCATATCGATTTGATTTAAAATCTCCCACGTCACTCATCAAAGATGAGGTCATGCGGGTCTTGGGTTGTTATTGATTAGTCAACAACAGTGAATCCCATAGAACGAGCAGTACCTTCGATCATACGCATTGCAGACTCAACGTTTGCAGCGTTCAAATCTGGCATTTTAGTTTCAGCAATTTCTTGTACTTGCGCACGTGTAACTGTTGCAACTTTAGCAGTGTTAGGTGTGCCTGATCCTTTTTCAACACCTGCAGCTTTTTTCAAAAGAACAGCAGCTGGTGGTGTTTTAGTAACGAAATCAAATGATTTGTCTTCATACACAGAGATAACAACTGGGATGATCATACCAGCTTGGTCAGCTGTACGAGCGTTAAATTCTTTAGTGAATCCCATGATGTTGATTCCTGCTTGACCAAGAGCTGGTCCGACTGGTGGAGCTGGAGTAGCTTTACCGGCAGGAATTTGAAGTTTAACGACTTTTTCGACTTTTTTAGCCATGATATAAAATCCTCCTGTTGTGGTTTTTGCGGTAATTAGAGATTTTTACCTCCCACAGGCATGCTTAATAGCATACTTGAATATTATACCTTATTTCAGAGAGAAAGCAAGTATTTTATATCTTTTTTGATAAAAAGTTGCCAACAGCGCTATTTCAGTATAAAATAGTGCTATGGAAATGTATAAATTTATTGCTGCAGCTTTTGTAGTGCTCACTCCCGTTTTTGCATATATTCTTATTAATACTTTTAAATTATGGCGTTTTGGATGGAAATTTCCTGACTTGGCTCTTCCCTTATTTGCTATTGAGATTGTAATTGTGTCAGGTAAATTTTTCACTCATAATTTTTTACCATACTACCTCATTGCGATGTCCACACTCTCTATCGTAATTACTTCATTTTTATTACGAAAAAACAGCCGCTTTTCTTATAAGAGATTTGGTAAATTGTTCTGGCGGTCTGGCTTTATCTTAACCTTTGTTTTCTACTTAATCCTTCTTGCTCTCGTGATGATAGCTTAAAAGTTGTTTTTGATCTCTATATAAAAATAAATAACCTGAGATATTTTATTGGAAATCTCAGGTTATTTTTTATGCTTGATTTGTCATCAACACTTTTCTAGGTTTTGTTCCTTCTGCTGGTCCAATCACACCAGCTTCTTCTAATTCTTCCATGAGGCGGGTGGCCCTATTGAAACCAACTGACAGACGTCGTTGTAACATTGAGGCACTTGCTTTTTGCGTTTCAAGTACCAAAGCTTTAGCTTCCTCAAATAACGGATCTCCCTCAGAGGCTCCGCCATTTCCACCTGAGCTTGAGAAGTCTGCTTCTGATACCTCACCTGGATCAAAGCTTTCATCGTAATCTGATTCAGCTTGGTCTTTGATAAAGCTTACAATGCGTTCTACATCATCATCAGAAATGAATGAACCTTGAAGGCGGACAGGGTGATTTTCATCAATTGGCTTGAACAGCATGTCCCCTCGACCAAGGAGTTTTTCAGCTCCGTTTTCATCCAAAATTGTTCGACTATCGGTACCTGATGAGACAGCAAAAGCTACTCGGGATGGGACATTTGCCTTGATAAGTCCACTGATAACATCAACTGATGGGCGCTGTGTTGCAAGGATCATATGAATTCCTGCTGCACGCGCTTTTTGTCCGAGACGAATAATGGCATCTTCCACTTCCTTGCTAGCAACCATCATAAGGTCAGCCAATTCATCAACAATAACAACGATAAGAGGCAGTGGAATTTGTTTCTCTTGCGAAGTGGTATTCCATTCTTCAACTTTTGCATTATACCCAGCAATGTTTCGAACACCAACTTTACTAAAGAGCTCGTAACGATTTTCCATCTCATCAACCACTTTTTGCAGTGCTTTTGCGGCCTTACGTGGATTAGTTACAACTGGAATCAACAAATGTGGTATATCATTATAAACTGAGAGTTCGACCATTTTAGGGTCAATCATCATGAATTTGACCTGATCTGGACGTGCCTTCATTAGAATACTTGAGATAATACCATTGACAGCAACTGACTTACCTGAACCAGTTGAACCAGCAACTAATAAGTGTGGCATGCGAGCAAGATCAAAGCTTCGTGCACTGCCATTAACTGCTTTACCCAAAGGAACTTCGAGAAGTTTTTCTGAATCTGTATTGGACTGCTCCCAAAGTTCACGGAAAGAGACTGTTGCAATTTCTGAATTAGGTACTTCAATACCAACCAAAGATTTTCCTGGAATCGGTGCTTCAATTCGAACATCCTTTGCAGCCAGTGCAAGGGCCAAATCATCCGCAAGATTAGAAATACGATTAACCCTAACACCGACAGCTGGCTTAATCTCATACTTGGTCACAGATGGTCCTATTTCTGCTCTCTCTACCTTAACATCAATACCAAAACTCTTAAAGGTATCTTCCAAAACCTTGATATTTCTACGAACAAGATTTTTTTCTTTAGACTGATTCTTTGGCTTATCTGGCGCAAATAAATCTATGGATGGTAATTTGTAAAGGAGATTAGCTTTTGGTGTGAAGTCAACCGTAACCGTATCATCTTCATCGTCTAAATCATATTCTTCTTCAAAATGATTATCTGTGGACTGATTATCCTCAAATAAGGTTGCTTCATCTAAATTATTGAGAAAATCTTCATCATCACTTTCACCTGAATGATAAGAAATAATTTCTGGTTCTTCAGGTAGCTCGTTTGTTTGAATAATGGTTTCCTCAGGTAGCTCAGCTATTTCATCAAAAATTTCACCTGTTTCTGGATCAAATGTCATTGATGCAAGACGCTCTTCTTCTTCCTTAGCTTCCAATTCAAGTCGAGCTTTTTCTGCCGCTGCTTTCTTTTCTTCTCGCTTAAGGAATCGCTGTTGCTTTTTAATTTCATGATGCTCTGCCATTTTCGCACTAAGGCTCTTAAAAAATCCTGTAACATCATAAACATCCCACGAACTCATCAAAAAGAGACCAAGTACTAGAAAAAGACCACCAATCATGAATGATCCAGGATTTGAGAAGAGAAAGGCGATTGGTTTATAAAGCAATGCACCAATCATTCCACCACCAACGAAATTTTTTACTTTGAAAGCTACTAGATCATCAAAAACAAGTCTTGCTGTTGTGGTAAAAACTTCCTTTTCTCGATAAGCTGACATAGAGAATAGGTAAGCATGCCATTCAATCATTAAGCCAATAAGCGTAATAACAAATCCACCCACTAGCCCTTCTTGTTTATGCAGCCATTTAAATCCAAAAATGTAAATAAATACTGCAAACATAAGGAAATATGCCAGACTCCCCACTGCAAATCGGATAACATTGTAGGCAGTTACTCCAAAAATTCCCAATCGAATAATTGCGAAAAAGAAGACCACTGCTGTTATAACTGCTAGAATCAATCGACGCAATGCCTTTTGTTTTTCAATTTCTGCTTTTGTTGGACGTCTCGTTGTTCGTCCTTTTTTTGTTTTCTTAGATTTTGCCATAAGAACATTATAGCATTTTTTCAATATTGCGGAAATGTTTACAGCTTTTGGTTTTGTATCAAATTATTCTCCCTAATACATTGCTCAATATGATTGATTCAATAGGAATTGAGTGGAACTTTTAAAATACAGTTCATCAATACCACTTGAACACTTTTATGGTAAAATGAAGTGAATATTGATTAAGGAGTTCTCATCTCATGAAAAAATTTTTTTACATTGGTTTAGCAAGTTTGAGTCTCATGACACTAGCTGGTTGCGAGAGTATCGATCGTGCCATCAAAGGGGACGATTATGTAGCATCTAGTCAGGCTGCTAGTCAAAGCCAAGCTGCATCAGAAGCCTATCAAAAGGAAGTCAAAGCGGCCCTAAAAGCTGATGCTTCTCAATTCCCTCAATTAAGCACAAGTGTTGCTGAAGATGAGGCACAAGTTGTCATGCATACTACCAAGGGTGACATCACTATTAAACTTTTCCCTGAATTAGCACCATTAGCTGTTGAAAACTTTTTAACTCATGCAAAAGAGGGATATTATGATAATGTCACTTTCCATCGAGTGATTTCAGAATTTATGATCCAATCTGGAGATCCAAATGGTGATGGTACTGGTGGTAATTCAATTTGGTATGAAAAGGATTCTAGCATTGATTCTGGTCTTGGCTTCAAAAATGAAATCTCACCCTACTTGTATAACATCAGAGGTTCTCTAGCAATGGCAAATGCAGGTGCTGATACTAATGGTAGTCAATTCTATATTAACCAGAACACTAGCGACCAATCAGCCTCATTATCTAAAGACACAACACCTCAATCCATAATTGATGCTTATAAAAACGGTGGAAATCCCAGCCTAGATGGTGGCTATACTGTTTTTGGACAAGTTATTGATGGAATGGATGTTGTTGACAGTATTGCTTCTGAAGAAGTAGACAGCTCAGATAAACCATTAACAACAATTAGTATTACAGGAATTGATATTGTCAAAGACTACGACTTCTCAGATAAATAACAACCCACAAAGAAAGGACTAATCAGAGGTTCAACAAGAACATCTGATTAGCCCTTTTTATTTTTCAATGTTAATTAAGACAATTCTTCTAAGAATGCCATGAGAATTTGAGCCGATTTTTTCCCGGCTTCAATAATAAATTCATCAAAAGTAATATTAGCATCATGTGCAGCTGTATCGCTCATAGCACGTACTACAATAAAAGGTTTTCCCACGCTGTGTGCTGCTTGAGCAATAGCTGCGCCTTCCATCTCAACAGCTAGCGTCTGAGGGAAATGTCCCTTGATAGCATCAATTTTATCCTGACCAGCGATGAATGAATCACTTGTTGTAATAAGACCAATCTTACTTGCTACCTTGGCTTGCGCTAGCACTTTTTCAAAAGTCTTAACAAAACGAGAATCAGATTCAAAATAAAGTGGCTGCATGGACATTTGACCGTACTCGTAACCAAAGGCAGTTAAATCTACATCATGGTAAGCCAACTTATCAGCAACAACAACATCTCCAATATTTAGCCCTTCTGACACGGCACCAGCAGAACCTGTATTAATAAGGGCATCTACAGCAAAATGATCCAAAAGAACAGCTACAGACATTGCTGACATAACCTTACCGACACCTGATTGAACCAGTACAACATCATGTTTTCCAAGCTGGCCAGTGTAGTAAGTATTTGTCAGAACTTGATGTTCTTCCTTATTTTTCAAGTTATCTACAAGTAGCTTTAACTCCTGCTCCATAGCTGCTATTATACCAATTTTCATTATCATAAATCTAGGACTGCAGAAATCTGACAGTCCCTTTTCCTTTCAAATTTAGTTACTTTTAATAATAAGTGTGTTGAAATATCTTTTAGAGATTAAAAACAGCCCAGAAAAGCAAAATAACCAGAATAATAACAATAATCAAGATTTTATTTAATTTTTGCTGGAATTCACTGCGTTTGGCATTTTCTATGCGACGGCTTTTATAAACTTGCTGTGTTTTTTTTCGTGAGGTTTTATACTCTTTTCCAAATGCCTCTTCAGATTGTTTTTGAAATTCATCACCACTGTAAGTAGCATTGTCAGTATTAATAATTTTTGTCTCTTCAGCGTCCAGCAAAGGGTCACTGTCGTAGATGATGTCACCACGGTTAGCACGTTCGATTATTTCGTCTGTTAAAAGTGGTTTTCCCATTTAGTTCATTCCTCCAAAATGTAGGGCATAGTATTGAAGGGCGATGATTGTTTTGGCATCTTCAATATCCCCTGACTTAACCAAATCCATGCACTCTTCGAGGGTCAATTCAAAGAGTTCAAGAACTTCATCGTCATCTTGCGGACGTGGATTTGGGACTTTTTCTAAGCTTTTAGCCAGATAGAGTTTGATTTTTTCGTTACAAAAGCCAATAGCTGTGTAAAATTCATAAAGCAATTCTAAATCGCCAGTATAGCCAGTTTCTTCTTCTAGCTCACGAAGTGCGGCTTCTTTTTCAGAGCCATTTTCTCCAACTTCAAGTTTGCCTGCTGGAATTTCATAGGAAATTTTTTCAATGGCTTTGCGGTATTGCTTAACCAGAACAATTTTATCATCTGGAGTGACCGTCAAAATGGAAACAGCCCCACGATGAAAAATCAATTCACGCTTAGCTTGTCCAAGACCATTAGGTAATTCCACATCGTCTACAGCCACTTTAAAGATATGACCATCAAAAATCTCAGTTCGTTTTATCGTTTTTTCTTCAAAATCCATAACTAGACCTCATTTATCTTTCTGCTCAATAGCTATCATTTCAAGATAAGCGAGCGAAAATTTCTTATTTATTTTACTATAATTAGCTCAGAAATGCCAATGTTTCCCTTTTTTTACTTAAACTTAGAGACGAAAAAATCCCACCTTTTGTGAGATTTTTTGTTTGATAACTATTAATCTTTCAAATCACGTTTTTGCATTATCAGAATAGCTCCTACAAGAGAGAGGGCAATGACGATAGCAGCAATGATGAGGTGAGCAGCCTCCAGCTTGCTTTGGCTAAAGACACCTGCTCCGCTGGCAAAATAATAAGGTGTGATGTATTTAAGCTTCTCAAGATCAGGTGCCACTCGGCACATCATGTCCATAGCATAAAACAAGAGTGTTATCCCTAATGCGGCACCCGTTTGTTTGCGTGAATTGAAACTTGAGATGAAGAAACAAAGAGTCATCAGCTCCACTTGCATCAAGAAGGCTAGAAGATGGTAGTTCATGAGTAAGTCATATGAAAAATCAAGATTAACCTGCCAAACTGCTAGGACTTCAAAACCAATACAGATGACATTAAAGATAAGCAAATTGACTACAAGGCTAAGGTATTTCCAAAAGACAACAGTCAGACGTCCATAAGGGAGAGTGTAGAGAAATTCACTGGTATGTCCTTCCTCTTCCTTGGACAAACTTGTCGCTCCAATCATGGAAGCAAACATACCTGCTCCAAGACCAAACATGAGGGCAATTTCTGTGGCAAAATAACCATCAAGAGTGGCCAGACTAACCTTGTCAAGACCGACTGCTTCAGACATTTTCCCCATATTAGCATACATGTCAGCTACATTAGCCAAACTATCCTTAACGCTCATATAAAGCAAGGTACAGGCCCAACAAATCAACCCCACCGATAGTGACCAAATGAGCAAATTTTTCAACCCCTGCTTCAGTTCATGTCTTAGTAAAATCATTTGGCTTCCTCCTCATAATAGTGCATAAAGAGTTCTTCAAGCGATGGTTCTTCCACCAAAAACTCGTCAGGATTTAAGTCAGAAAGCTGAGCAAGAAGGTCGGTACTTGAACCTGTGTGATTAAATGATTCCTGATGACCAGCCCGCCAAACCGTCACGCGCTTGGTCTGACTGCGAGTCAGATTTTCAATGGTATCAATTGTTAGGATTTTTCCATCTTTGATAATGGCTGCGCGGTCGCAATTCTCTTTAATCTCAGAGAGCACATGAGAAGATAGGAAACAAGCAGCCCCATTGGCACAGGCTTCTTTAATTAGCCCGAAGAAACGCTCCTTGATAAGAGGATCCAAGCCCGAAGTCGGTTCATCTAAAATCAGTAACTCAGGCTTATGTTGAAGGGCACAGACAATGGAAACTTTCTTACGATTTCCCAACGATAAGTCTTGAATCTTTTTATTAAGAGGAACTTCTAAAAGTTTACACAGTCGCTCTGCTTCTTGGCTGCAGTCTATTTTTCTTGATTTAGCCGCAAAGGCAATGACGTCCTTAACCTTCATCTGCGGGTAAAACATGGCTTCAGATGGCATGTAACCAATATGATTGAGGGCTTGTGTCAAATTCTCATAACGTCCATCAAAAAGTGTCCTCTGACCAGACGTCGCCTTGATTAATCCCAGAAGACAGCGAATGGTCGTTGATTTCCCTGAACCATTTCCACCAAGGAAGCCAAAAACCTCACCTTTTTCAACTGTCAAAGATACCTCTTCAATACCCATATGTTTGCCATAGTATTTCTTTAAATTTTTGATTTCAATTACTTTTTTTGTCATGAACTAAGCCTCTCTTCTAGCTCAAAATAGGTAAAATCCAAACCTAAAAAGGGGGAAATATTGCCAATAATCTTTGAGTCTATTATACCAAATAATTCACTATTAAATACTCTATATTAGGTGTTGAAAATGTAAAAAAACAAGACTCATTTAAGCCTTGTCTAAGTATGATTTATTTTTGTTTTGGGTGATGTGGCATTCTTGTTGCATAACCATCTTTATTGACCTGACGGCTGCGTCCAATGGCGATTGCATCTTTTTCAACATCTTTTGAAATGGTTGAACCTGCCGCAGTTAAAGAATTATCCCCAAGGGTAACTGGTGCAATAATTGTTGAGTTACTTCCAACAAAAACATTGTTTCCGATAGTTGTAGTGTACTTATTCTGACCATCGTAATTAGCGATGATTGTTCCTGCTCCAAAATTGACATTTGAACCAACACGAGCGTTACCGATATATGTCAAGTGACCAGCTTTGCTATTTTCCCCAATCGTAGACGATTTAACCTCAACATAATTACCAATGTGAACATCTTTTTCAAGGATAGAATCAGGTCGGATATGGGCATAAGGACCGATGGTAACCCCATCTTTAACGGTAGACTGCTCAATCATCGAATTTGTCACAACCACACCTTCACCAATAATAGAATCTACAATATAGCTTCCATTAGTAAGAACAGATTCAGCACCAACTTTGGTCTGTCCCTTTAGGGTAACATTAGCTTCCACAACAACTTCAGGAGCAAGTTCAACGTCGATATCAATGTAAGTAGCTTCTGGATTTTGGAAAGTCACCCCATTAACCATGTGTGCTTTGTTGATGCGACGACGCATGACGTTTTCAGCTGTAGCAAGAGCTACACGATCATTAACGCCAAGACTTTCATCAAAATCACGAAGGACAAAGGCACCAACTTTTTCACCAGCTTGGCGGAAAATTGAAATAACGTCTGTTAAATAATACTCACCTTGAGCATTGTTAGTGTTAATGTTTTTAAGTGCTTCAAAAAGACGTTTGTTGTCAAAGACATAAGTCCCTGTGTTAATTTCTTTAACCTGTTGTTCAAACTCTGAAGCATCTTTTTGCTCAACAATTTTTACCACTTCTCCATTTTGGTTACGAATAATTCGGCCGTAACCAAATGGATCATCAGCTGTCGCTGTTAAGATAGTGGCAACATTTTTGTGATTAACGTGAAAATCAACAAGATTCCTAAGGCTGTCGCCAGTAATAAGAGGTGTATCTCCAGCGATGACAAGAGTTTGCCCTTCAAGTCCTGCTAACTGTCCTTCAGCCATCATAACAGCATGGCCTGTACCGAGTTGCTCAGTTTGCATGACAAATTCTGATTGCCCATCAAGAACATCTCGAACTAACTCAGCCTTGTGTCCAATGACAGTAACATTCTTAGCTGGTTCAATCGCTCCGACACTGCGAAAGACATGCTCAAGCATAGTAATACCAGAAACTTTGTGAAGAACCTTTGGTAGGTCAGACTTCATACGAGTCCCCTTACCTGCTGCTAAAATAATTGCATAATTTGACATAAGTTTTATTCCTTAAAATATGATTACAGCATAAATCACTGAAATGTGACTTTGCTGACAAACATAACCATTATATCATACTTTTTAATTTGAACGGTGAAATAAGGAAATCATTAAAATAATTGCAGTTACAGTTATCGCACATATTAAGCATATGACAGAAAACATCATTTCTGTCCAGCAAAAGCTATAAACTTCTTTATTTCAATCTCACAAACGTTTCGTATCAGATATAATGTATCATGTGCACCGCAATCAAAATTGAATCACTATTAAATAGCAAACAATAGTAGAAAACTTCCGATTTCTATCTTATCATCCTTTGATTGAAACACTAATTACGCCATTTCGTCACCTGAGAATTATTATATATCAGATAGACTCCACCGCCATATCCAAGACTTCCATAACAGCTCTGCTATGTTCATGAGCTTGGGCTTGGCGATTCCAATCTTTGTTTGAGATGATATCTTGAAAAGCAACAAATTCATCGTGCATGCGGTGGTTGAGGGTGTTTTGATTGACGACTTCTGTTTCTTGACCATTGAGCGTCATGCTGACCTCAGGCATGGCATTGGTTGGACCAAGTACAGCAATCGAGCCTTTGTTCCCCTGGATAGTTGACTTAATCTCAGCACCGCAATCCTTGGCACCGATAGCGACCGCTTTAAAGTTTCCATAGTCCATGATTAAAATACCTGAAGTATCAACATTGCGTTCTACATTAGCCAGATATTGGACCGTCTTTGGCTTGCCAAAAAGCCCGACAATAAGGTGAATATTATAGATATTAAGATCTCGAAGAGCTCCTCCTCCCATTTCTGGGTTAAAGGCTGGCGCAATTTCTCCACGTTTGAAGGCATCATAGCGTGAAGAATATTGAGAATAATTACATTCTACAATCTTAATATCGCCTAGCTTATCCACATTTTCCTTGATATAGGCAAAATTTCCAAGGTATTGGTTGGTAATGGCTTCTAGGAGAAATAGCTTGCGCTGCTCTGCTATTGCCACCAAATCTTCAAACTCGCTTGCCTTCAAGGTAAAGGGCTTTTCACAGATTACATGCTTGCCAGCTAAGAGTGCCTGCTTGGCGTAATCATAATGAAGATGATTAGGCAGACCAACATAGATTGTGTCCACATTTGGATTGTCTAAAATCTCTTGATAGTTGCTTGTGGCCTGGTCTAAATCGTAAATCTCGGCCAGTTCACCCGCGGTCTCAATACTTCTTGGTGTTGATAAAATGGCAACCAAATCAATGCCGTCAATTTCCTTTAAAACTGGTAAAACTTCTTTGACAATCATACCAGTTCCTAAAAGTGCTAATTTCATGTTTTCTCCTTGTTCAGACGAGTTCTTTAGTTTCCCAAGCAATTTCTTCTAGTTTTTCCATCAGCTGCTCCCAGCGATTTTTATCCCATGAAATACCTGATTTACCAACTTTCCCTATGCATATTTCCCACTTTGGTTCCTCAATTTCATCATAAAATCTCCAAACCAAGCCATCTGTGTAAATTACTTTATGGAATGATTTTATGTGACCTCGAATTTGACTATCAATTTTTTTTTCTTTCTCAAATTTATTTATAAATTTAATTTCAACAGCACCAAGTATATTTTTTTCGATATATTCCGAATCTTTATTTGTTTCAGGCAGTAAAAAATCTGGTTTTAAAACTAAAAAATCTGGAAATCCGCCTGCGCCAAAAAAAGAATCATAGCCTGCATTTCCTTTCAGAGTTCTCCTTCTAGAAGAAACATCTCTAATAGACAATCGGTTAAAATAGTTTTTTCTATTTTTTAAAACTTGCCCAATCGGCTGATACAAATCTACCTCTATACTATTATTCTGTTTAATATTTAATTCAATTTCATATTTATATCGGTCAAATTCTTCTAAAATGTTCATTTCAAACTCCATCCACCGTCAATTTTGACGATTTCCCCCTGCATGGATTGGGCCTTACCTGAGGCTAAAAATCCTGTCAATTCTGCAATTTCTGCCGGCTCAGACCAGCGTCCAATTGGTGTCTCACTGGCAACCCAGTCTGCTAGACCTCCTGGCTCAAAGTCAGCCGCCGTCATAGCTGTCTTAACTGCACCTGGTGCGATGCCGAAGACTTGGATACCGTCTTTGGCATAGTCCAATGCCAGCTGGCGCGTAAAGCCAGCTAGGGCATGCTTGGAGCTTGTATAGGCTACTCCGCCCCCGCCAGCAATAAAGCTAGCGATAGAGCACATGTTAATAATAATGCCAGATTGCCTTTTCACCATTTGAGCTAGGTAACGGCGGGTGATCTTGGCTGTCGCGAAAAAATTGACAGCGAATAAATCTTCAAACTCTTGGTCACTTGTCTCTAAGAGAGGCTTATAATCGTCCAGTATTCCAGCGGTGTTGCATAGGATATCCACTTCAGCAATAAAGTCGTAGAGCGCAGCTAAATCACTGGTCAAATCGACTTGCAAGAAATGGAAGTCACCGGATAAGTCTGGCTTGGCAGACTTATCCACTCCGTAGACAGCGTAGCCTTTTTCCAGAAAAAGACGAGCCTGGGCCAGTCCGATACCGCTTGATACGCCTGTGATGAGGACTGTTTTAGTCATGGACTTGAACCCAGTCTTCAGCTAGGACATCGCAGGGAGTTGGTGCCCACATGGAAAAGCCTTCACCCTCGCCAGTCACGTTGATGAGGAAGTAAGGTGTCGCCTCCAGCTTTTGGCCGTTCACTTCAAGGGTATCAAAGAGCTGAACGTAGTTTTCTGCACCTCCCCAACCTGTGCGGACGTATTTTTTTTTAGCCTTGAGTCCAGGCAAAATTTCTTCAAATGTCATGATTTTTCTCCTTGTTTTAATAACTCTAGTATATCAAAAAACGAGCTCTAGGGCTCGTTTGGTTCTTGATTAATTACCTTTCTTCATCAGTAGGTATGACTGACGATAAAAAGTAACAAGACCAAGGAAAATGACCAACAATGGCAGAATGGTCACAACGAAGACATTACTTAATTGAAAAGCATTCGCTGAAAATCTGATTATACCGCATAGAAAGAAAGCAATCAGCGGTACAATTAATGTCCCTGTAACTTGGTCTTTTCTACAAAACATAACACCCAATCCAAGGAGAAATGCAGCAAGAACTAGACTAATAATCGTAGGTATTATTAGTCTCGGACCAGTTACCCATGTTTCAAGTTTAATTTTTAAAAAAATAATTGCAATAAAAACTAGGATTAAAGCAAAAACAGATCCGTATTTAATTACTTTATTTTTCAAAAAGCTAAAGGAATAGACACTTCTTTTAAAAATGAAAAAAATAAAGCAAACACCAAGCACACCGAAGAGGATATCGCTCAAATAACCAACTAAGTTCAAAGTAACCTGTCCATGCGAGGCAAAATCACTCCAAAAACGAAAATAACATAAAATACCAACAATTATTCCTAAAAGTTTCGTAAGGCTTAATTTTGTAGCAACATTAGATTCTTTAATCAAGTCGTCCACCATTTGCTTAGGCTCATCCCCAAAATAATCAACAGCAGAAATGCCATCGGCTTCAGCTGCTTTCAGATCCAAAGCTAGTTGAAGAATAAGCTGACGAATAGCTATTTCATCTCTAAAGAAACTTGAAAATATCATGTATTCTTGAATTTTTTCAAAAAAATCTCTATTCTCAGGCTTTAGACTAACAATAACGTCCTCTGTTTGACGATAGTAATTATTAAGAGTATTTTGCATCTGCTCTATCCTCCTCTAAATTTGAAACTTTACTGACTAATCCATGCCATTCTGACCAAAAATCTGTTAGAAAATCCAGTCCTTCTTGCGTGATTTGAAAATACTTACGGGGTGGTCCATCTGGTGATGGTTTCGTGCGCGAAGTAATCAAACCCTTGCGCTCCAATTTTTGCAAAAGCGGATATACAGTTCCTGCAACAATATTGGTAAAACCAGTCTCTTTCAATCGCTGAACTAATTCATAACCGTAAATTTCCTCCCGAGCAATAATGTGTAAGACACAGCCATCCAGTACCCCTTTTAATAATTGCGTCTCTCTCATAACTAACTCCTTTTTTTCATTGCAATCTACACGAAAGTAGTCAAAAACATTCACAAGGCAATATAACCACAAGTCTAACGCCAAATCTGGGAAATAATAAAAACTTCCGATCACTAGTTTGCATTACAAACTACCTTTGTTATTAAGATTATAATACAACTAAGCTAGTTTGTAAAGCATAATAGTTACTATACACTAAATAAATTTGTATTTACATACTCATTAACATTATTATCGCTTCACCTCCAGGCTTGATATCGATTTGGAAAAATAAGATTAACTTTACAAATTTTATCCTTTCTCTTATTTTGACTAGGCATGAAACCAACAATTTAAAATCAATCTGACTATGATACTCATTGAAAGGTATCATACAAGCTAAGCAATGGAAAAAAAGCACCCTTTCCTGAGTTGATAGCTCACAAAAGGGTGCCCGAAAGTATTCTAAGAAAAATTATTTAAAAATCACAAGCCATGATAGCTATTATAAACATCCTGACGATTAAGTCCGTATTCTTTAGCTACTTTTTTTGATGGCTTGATTTGGTTTATTGCCTTGTTCAACTAATTATTTGACTAAACTTCGGAGATTTTAAAACTTAAACGGCATCACCACCTCGTTCTCCTGTCCGAATACGAACAACTTCTTCAATCGGAAGAATAAAAATTTTACCATCTCCAACTTCACCTGTACGAACAGCTTTGCAGATGATATCCACAATTTCATCAACCGCCACATCATGTGTCACAATTTCAACTTTTACTTTCGCAAGCAAAGTTGGCACAATCTTTTGACCACGAACATATTCTGCAAAACCGCGTTGGTTTCCATAACCAAGCACTTGACTGACTGTCATTCCCTTGGTAAATCCTGCTTTAGACAAGGCATCTTTGAGATCTTCCAAACGGTCTGAACGGATAATCGCCTCTATTTTTTTCATAATACACTCTCTTTCTAAACTTTTCTATTTAGCTCAGATTTCTAACTATCCTTTTATTATGAATCAAGCCCCATAAATGTTGGGTAAGCTGTTTCTTCATGCTCACTATCATCAAGACCAATAGCTTCCGCACGATCCTCAACACGAATACTTGTGAAGATTGAAATCACTTTAATAATAACAAAAGTTGCTACCGCTGACCAAACAATTGTAAAAATGATAGCTGCTATAGTTACTAGGAATAAATGCGCATTACCATAGATTAAGCCGATATTATTTCCGTCAAGAGCGAGTTCTGGTGTAGTGAAAAGTCCTGTTATCAAACCACCAAAGATCCCTCCGATACCATGACAACCAAAGGTATCTAAAGCATCATCATAACCGAATTTACTCTTAAGAACTGAAATCGCAAAATAACAAACTGGGCTAACGCAAAGACCGATGAGAAGAGAGCTCCAAGTTGAAACAAAACCTGCTCCTGGCGTGATAGCGACAAGCCCTGCTACCAATCCTGTTGAAGCACCAACAAGTGAGAATTTTCCAGTTAACACTTTTTCAACAATCAACCAAGACAACATTGCTGCCGCTGCTGAAATGTGTGTTGTAACAAAGGCATGGACTGCAAGCCCGTCTGCTGCAAGGGCAGAACCAGCATTGAATCCAAACCAACCAAACCAGAGAAGACCTGCACCAAGGAAAACAAATGGTACGTTATGCGGACGGTATTCTAAACGGTTATAATCTCGACGTTTTCCAAGTACCAATGCCAAAACCAAACCTGAAACCCCAGATGTAATATGAACGACATCACCACCAGCAAAGTCAATTGTTCCCCATTGAGCCAAAAGTCCTTCATCCCAGACCATATGAGCAAATGGGAAATAAACCAAGAGAAGCCAGAAAATGATGAAAATAATCAAAGGTGTAAAACGCATACGTCCTGCTGCCGCTCCTGTTAAAATGGCAACTGTAATGATTGGAAACATCATTTGGAACGCTGCAAATAACGCATCAGGAATTTCTAAACCACGTGTGCTAGCCGTTTCGCTAACACCATTGAAAAAGAGATGCGAGAAATTACCAATTAGGCTTCCATCACCACCAAATGAAAGGGAATACCCACAAATCATCCACATTACTGAAGCAACAGCAATCGGAATCACACACATCATCATTGTATTAATGACATTTTTGCGTCTCCCTAAACCACCATAGAAGAATGCTAAACCTGGTGTCATCAAAAAGACTAGGCTAGCACAGATAATCATAAAAGCTATACTTCCTGCATCCATATCAAAAACTCCTTTTATATTTTAAGACTTTAAACCTCAAAGTCAATTTTCTAAAATACTACAACAAGCGTTGTAAGATTTTATGTTAGATAATGTAACATTATTTTTTAGTGAAGTAAAGTGTTTTTTGGTAATTTTTCTAAATTTTCTGTATTTATTACATAAAACGTTAGCCATTTTCGTCATTTAAAAACACTTCTCTTCCGTTGATAATACTGATTTTATCAATTATATAACTTAACATAGAAATGTTAACTAAGTCGCTGTTTTCAATATAACTATTAACGTTATGTTTTCTTACATAAATTGTAAATCTAAGTAAAAAAGCTTTGAAGACAAAAAAACACCAATGATAATTCCATAATCATCGGTGGTTGTCTCAACTGATTAATAATCTTTAAAGTTGATGATAAGCATTGTAAACTTCTTGGCGGTTTAAACCATAAGTTTTAGCTATTTTTTTAATGGCTTGATTTGGTTTGTCCCCAGCTTCGACTAACTGAGCAACGAGTTCAGCAGGATTGACATCTTCTGGCATTTCTTCTGATGCCACTGTCTCGTCTTGACCAGATGCAACGATTAAACATTCTCCTTTTAAAGGATTTTGGGCAATGTATTCCAAAATTTCTGAGATGTATCCGCGCTGATATTCTTCATAAAGTTTTGTTAACTCACGAACCAAAACAATTTTTCTGTCACCATATACTGCTAACATATTGTCCAATGTATCTGCGACACGATAAGGTGATTCATAGAAAATCTGTGTTTCAGGATAGTTCTTCTTATTTTCGAAGAAATCCTTCTGTTGGCCAGACTTACGTGGCAAAAAGCCATAAAATATATGAGGTTGTGGTGCAAGTCCGCTGGCTATTAAGCCGGTAATCCCAGCAGAAGCTCCTGGGATAGCAACGACAGGAATGTTTTCTGCGATAGCTGCTTTGACTAAATCATGTCCTGGATCAGAAATTGATGGCATCCCAGCATCTGATACCTGCGCTAGCGATTTTCCAGAAGTCAAAAGGCTTAATAAATCTGGTATTTTTTCATAAGCATTATGCTCATGGAAGGCGATCTGCTTGGTTGAAATATCAAAATGTTTGAGTAATAGACCTGTGTTTCGGGTGTCTTCAGCACAGATAAAATCAACATCTTTAAGAACTTGTACAGCTCGGAAAGTCATATCCTGCAAATTACCAATTGGTGTCGGTACCAAATACAGCGTTCCAAAATCTGTTTGACCTTTAAAACTTTTTTGAACTTGCATGACTCCTACTCTCTATACAATAATCCCATACAGAACACGCATTCCTCATCATTTTCACGGCGCTGTCCATAAAATGAGTTGCAGACATGGAATCCATCTAGATAGATGTTTTCCAAGTGCTCTTTCCCTTGATTAAGCGATTTAGACACTGTTTCGTGTTCCAATTGACTAAGACGTTCTCTTAGTTTAGTATTTTCAATCCTCAAACTGGTATTTTCTTCCAACAAGTTCTGGACTTGTTTTTTCATGGCTTCAATGTCAGCCAGAGTCACCATTAGGTTTTGTGAAAAGCCATCAAAGGCATCGAACAAATCTTTTTTATCCATTGACACTGACCTCCTCTATAGCATAGGTTAATAAAGTGTGGTTATCTTCAACACGAACTTTAACCGTCTCAGTAAAGACATCAATTCCAGCGACAATTCCAGGACCATTTTGCGTTAAAACAGGTGTTCCTAGATCTGGAAATTTTGCTTTTGTTTCGCGATAAAAGTCATCTTCAAAACTTAAACAGCACATAAGGCGACCACAGACACCCGTAGACTTACCTGAATTTAAAGATAGACTTTGGTTTTTAAGCATTTTTATTGAAACAGGCGGGAATTCTCCCAAAAAACTAGAACAGCAAAGAGCTCTGCCGCAAGGACCTAAACCACCATATATTTTACTTTCTTCACGAGAATTAATTTGTCGCAATTCAATTCGTGTTTTAAAGTAAGCGGCCAGATCTTTTAGAAGCTGACGGAAATCCACTCGTTCTTCTGATACGAATGTAATTAAGACATAACTGCGTTCTAGCGGAAAAACAATGTCCACAAGTTTCATCTTCAGTTGATTCTGCTCGATTAGCTTTTCAACATCTGAAATTGAGTCTTCAGCCAAATGAAGATTTTGGTGATATGCCTTGATATCCATTGCGGTTGCTTTACGAAAAACGTTGTCTAGCTCCGCTGGCAATTTCTTATCTTCGACCTCATCATTTTCAATAACAACTTGAGCCATATGGCTTCCTTTTTTATTTTTGATGACAAGTAAATCATCTTTTTTGTATTTTTTATCAGCCAGCACGTACGTTAACTGCCCTAATTCTTCATACTTTACACCGATTACTTCTGTCATGAGATCACCATATATTCTAGTGCATTTTGAAAGCTCACATTGCTAGACCACATCCGGCGAGCTTCAAATAATTTCTTCAAATAATTTACTTTACTTTTAGCATCACTCTCTTTGTTCAAAAGAAGAGTTAGAAAATGGAAGGCCAGCTCTTGTTCACTCTTATCTACTGCAATCTGACTTAGTCGTGCGACCTCTAGATAAACCTGAACTTGATTAGTCATTAATGCCTTGATAAAAATTTGACAAGACTGCAAAAGCTCAAGCACTTTTTTATTAAGTAAAAGTTCCTGCAAATGCTTTTCATCTTTTGCTACCTGAGCATAGATTTGTGCATTGGTTTTTAGAAAACCTGCCTTCTCTGCAATACCTGTCAAATAGTCAAAATTTTTGGGAAAACGAAAAATCTGCGTACGACTTTTAATCGTTGGTAAAACCTTATTCTCATCACTAGTCAGAAGAAACATGTAAGAATCACTTTGTGGCTCTTCTATAAACTTCAAAAGACTATTTGCAGCATTCACATGCATTTTTTCACAATCGCGAATAATGAAAACTTGGGCTTTGCCTTCAAAACCCGAACTCGAAAAGTCACGCATCATCTCTTTGACTGTATCTGTCTTGATAACTTGTCCGCTTGGTTCCAAGAGTTTAACATCTGAAAACTCATTGTTTTGGATTAAATGACATGCTCTACAGTTACCACATGGCAGCTTATCTTTCAGATTTTCACAAAAACGACTTTGTGCAAGATAAAGAGCCATATCTAAGCTGGCAAAATCACCTGAAAAAAGATAAGCATGATTAAGGCGGTCAGCTTGGAGAACTGCTTTGAATTCTTCAAATAGTTTTGGCTGTAATTGATCTAATGCTGTCATTGTTAAGCTTCAGCCTCTAAAGATTTCAATATTTCGACAGCGGCACTTGCGACCACTGCATCTAAATTTTGAGAAGCATCAATAGTCACAATTCGATCAGTTTCCTGCTCAGCCAATTCAAGATAACCTTGACGGACTCGCTGGTGCATATCTAGTTTCTCTAGATCAAGGCGATTGATTTCTCGCTCTGCATTTTTTGCGATACGGGCAAGACCAGTCTCTGAGTCTACGTCAAAGTAGAGAGTTAGGTCTGGTTTCCGACTATCAGTAGCGAAATCATTCAACCAAGAAATAACCTCTGTATCCAGTCCGCGTCCAGCTCCTTGATATGCAACCGAACTATCTATAAAACGATCAATTAGGACAACTTTCCCTTCCGATAAAGCAGGTAATACTCTCTCAACATAATGTTGGCGTCTCGCTGCCATATAGAGTAAGAGTTCGGTTTTATCATCCATACTCGTGTGATTAACATCAAGAATAACGTCACGAATCTTCTCAGCAATTTCAACACCGCCTGGTTCACGAGTTGTGATGATATTTCTATCTGTTTTTTCTCTCAAGAGAGGTAACAAATGTTCTAAGACAGTTGTTTTCCCAGCACCATCTGGTCCTTCGAATGAGATGATAAGTCCTTTTTTCATGTTCAATCCTTTTTAATTTAATACTTCTATTTTATCAAATTTTATGCAAAAAAGACACCGTCAAAAACAGGAGACGGTGTAAAATTATATCCTTAATTTCTTATTTTAATCTAAAGATTTAGCAAAAGTTTTTTCAATCGCTTTGACATTAATACCTTGTTCAACAAGTTTTGTCTTCAACATGTCAATATCAGCATGCCCATCGATTTGTACCTCGATAGCTACTTTTCCTGATTTGCGTGTTGCGATTACAGTACGTTTGATATTTAAGTTTTCTTCAGAAATAGTATCAACTACTTTAGCCAAAATTCCTACAGTATCATCTGTTAAGATTTCAACACGAACACCTTCTTCACCATATCCTGCAACCTCTAAAAAGGCTTTAAAAACATCTTTATCCGTGATAATTCCATAAACCTGTTCATTATCCACAACCGGAAGAACACCAACGTGATGTTTCATCATAAGATAAATTGCATCTTCCAAACGAGCGTACTGTGAAACTGTGACAACGTTTTTAATCATGACATCACGAATTTTTGTTTTATTAAGCAAGTAATTCATTTCATAAATTGAGAGACTTGTGGCTTTTGATGGACTAGCTTCAGCCATAGTCCCTTCAGTTACAAGACCAACAAGTTTGTCATTTTCAATAACTGGCAAACGTCGCAAGCCTTGGTCACGCATCATATCTGCTGCATGGGCAACTGTTGTATCAGGGGAAACGTAGACTACCTTTTTAGTCATAAAATCTTTTACTGGCATCGCAAACTCCTCCAAATGTTTTCTAAGGTAATTATACCACAATTTGGAAACGATTTCGCTGATAAATTGAAAATCTAATGAAAGTTCTAATTTTCAAAAAGTTTAATCTAAAAATAGCAAGCCTAGGTCTCTGACAATTAAATTCAAACAATCTCTACATCAACTTTTTTTAGAAATAGCAGAGCAGATGATAGTCTTCTATCTCCCTAACTCAATCATCCTTTCAATAGATTTCTTAGCCCCCTTAATAACATCATCTGTTAAGTTAATTTCCTCTCCAGAACGTCCCAAAAGACATTGATAGACATCTGTCAGAGTGGTCATTTTCATATTATGACAGACACACTCCCGTGAAAGAAGATAAAATTGTTTATCAGGACATTCAAATTGTAAATGTTGCACAATACTGCTCTCGGTTCCAATGATAAATTCTTTTTCAGAACTATCCTTAGCATAAGCCATAATTTCTGTTGTACTTCCAGCAAAATCAGCTAAGTCTGTTACCTCTCCGAGACACTCAGGATGGACTAAAAGTTTAGCATTTGGGTGGTCCTTTCTAGCTGCCTCAACATCACGCTTACGAATTCGCATATGTGTTGGACAGCCTCCTCTAAAGAATACAAACTCCTTATCAGGACATTGTTGAGCAACCCATTCACCTAAATTTTTATCAGGAACAAATAATATTTTGTCATTTTGAATATTGTTAATGATTCGAACTGCTGAAGATGAGGTTACACAAACATCTACTGCAGTTTTCAAAGATGACGTTGTATTGATGTAAGCAACTATAGTATGTTTAGGATACTTATCTTTTAACCAGGTAATCATTTTCTGATCAATCTGCTCAGCCATAGGACAACCAGCTAAAGGATTAGCCAAAATAGAGCGTTTTTGAGGAGAGAGAACTTTTACTGTTTCTGCCATGAAACGTACTCCGCACATTATTACAGTATCCTGAGGGACGCTGGCAGCATACTGACTAAGAGCAAACGAATCACTAACAAAATCAGCGACCTCCCAGATATCATGACTTTGGTAGGCATGAGCTAAAATGCACACACCTTTTTCTTTCTTTAAAGCTATTATCTTATCTTGTAATTCCCTAGTATTCATTATGTTCTCCTCATTAATTTATTGATACCATTATAATGACGAGATGAGTAAGTGTCAAGGATTTTTTGTCAGGTGTCTTGTCACCTGTTTCGTTTTGTGATAGAATGTTGCTTAATTAATGATTAATTAATAAGGATTTCTATTTATCTTTAAAGTTTAATTTTGATAATGAAGACTATCGTTTAAGCCGAATTATGGAAAGGAATTTGTATCAGTCATGACTTTATTTACTAATCCTACTTTAATAACAGATATCTTAATTGTTGGAAGTGGGTGTTCTGGTTTATTTGCTGCCTTAAACCTCCCCAAGGATCTGAATATTACAATTATTTCTAAAGATAAACTTGAAAAAAGTAATTCTTTTCTTGCACAAGGAGGAATTTGCAGGCTAAAAATGCCTGATGATTATCATTCATTTTTTGAAGATACTTTAAAAGCCGGTCACTATGAAAATAATCCTCAAGCGGTCGATATTATGATAAAATCCTCTCCAGAAATTATTAACGATTTGGTAAATTTTGGTGTCAGCTTCCAAAAAAATAAACAAGGTGAACTTCTTTATACAAAGGAGGGGGCTCATTCAACCAACCGAATTCTCTTTCACAAGGATATTACAGGTAAAGAAATTACCAGTCATCTCCTTAAACAAGCAAAAGAGCAAAGCAACATCCATTTTTTTGAAGACACTTGCCTATTAGACCTGTTAACCAAAGATAAGTCTTGTTTTGGAGCGATTGTCCGTCTAAACGAGGATAAAATAGTGAAGATTCTTGCGGAAAAAACTATTCTAGCAACTGGCGGAATTGGTGGGCTCTATGAAAAAAGTACAAATGTCAGACATCTAACCGGTGATGCTATTGCTATTGCCATAAAACACAAAATAGAACTTAAGGATTTGTCTTATATTCAAATTCATCCAACAACTTTTTATCACAAGGATGGCGACGATTCCTGCTTCCTTATTTCAGAATCCGTTCGTGGTGAAGGTGCTAAACTTTATGATAAAAACATGCAGCCATTTGTAAATGAATTACTTCCACGGGATATCGTCACACAAGCTATCTTAAAACAAATGGCTATTGATCAAACTGAATTTGTTTGGGAAGATCTCCGTCCTATTCCTAAGAAGGAGCTCCAAGAACATTTCCCAACTATAGTTAACCATTGTCTAAAAATGGGCTATAATCCTTATGAAGAATGTATCCCTGTCGTTCCTGCACAGCATTATTTTATGGGAGGTATAAAAGTTAACCTCAACAGCCAAACATCCATGTCCAATCTTTATGCCGTCGGTGAAACAGCATGCAATGGTGTTCATGGAAAAAATCGTCTGGCTAGTAATTCTTTATTAGAAAGCTTAGTTTTTGCTAAAAGAGCTGCACAGCATATTAAGAAAAGCTTCTCTAAAACAAATGAGTTTCCAAGATGCTTTGACGACAATGATATTAATTTCTATTCCAATAAAAGTGAGCTTGAAAAATATTACAGAGACCTTGTCTTATCAAAAATCGAAGAAGATAAATTACGAAAAGAAAGAACCCCTATTAACATTAGCATTAAATCAAAAAATCACCTTAAAACTAGTATTTGAAAGAGGCAATAATGTTTGATTCGACCACATTAAAACTAAATGCAGATCCACTTATTTTAAGTGCACTCGCCGAAGACATCTCAAATGAAGATATCAGCACCCATAGTGTTATTAAAAAAACTACACTTGGAACAGTTGATTTAATTAGTAAAGAAAATGGCATTATTTGTGGACTGCCTATTTTTCAAAGAGTCTTTCAATTACTAGATGATACCATTAAGTTCCGTTTTGATGTTCAGGATGGTGATTGGGTTCAAGCTGGACAAAAGCTGGGCAGTATCACAGGCGATATCAGAGTACTCCTTTCTGGTGAACGAACTGCACTAAATTATCTTCAGCACATGAGTGGAATTGCGACATACACAAATGAATTCGTGAGCATTTTAAAAGACAGTGGCATAACTCTACTAGATTCACGCAAAACCACTCCAAATAATCGTATTTTTGAGAAATACGCTGTCAAAATCGGTGGGGCACAGAACCATCGTTACAATCTTTCCGACGGTATTTTACTCAAAGATAATCATATCGGTGCAGCTGGGAGTATTAAAAAAGCAGTTCAATCCAGCCGTTCCTATATTGGCCATCTTAAAAAAATTGAAGTTGAAGTGGAAAACATTCAAATGGTAAAAGAAGCTCTAGAAGCTCAGGCAGATATTATTATGCTTGATAATATGAATATCGATCTCATTAAAGAAGCTATTTCAATCATCGATAAAAAGGCAGAAATTGAAATTTCAGGCAATATTAGAAAAGAAAACATCCACTTATATCAGAACCTTGACGTTCAATACATCTCTAGTGGAGCACTGACTCACTCTGCTGATATACTAGATCTTTCATTAAAAAATCTACACCCAATTGAAGAAGCATAAGAATTTCATTTTAATCCGACAAAAAAAACCGACAAAATGCCGGTTTTTAAACTTTATGAAATTAGTTGTTCGAATTCAAATTAATTAACCACCAAGATAAGCTTTACGAACTTCTTCTGAAGCCAACAACTCCTGACCAGTACCTGATAAGACAATCTTACCAGTTTCAAGTACATAACCTCTGTCAGCAATTGAAAGAGCTTTATTTGCATTTTGCTCAATCAAAAGAACAGTTGTCCCTTGTTTTTGAATATCCTGAACAATATCAAAGATTTCTTGAATGAAAATCGGTGCCAATCCCATTGATGGTTCATCAAGTAAAAGTAACTTAGGCTTACTCATTAGAGCACGTCCCATAGCAAGCATCTGTTGTTCACCACCAGAGAGTGTGGCTGCATCTTGATTTTTACGCTCTTCTAAACGAGGAAAGCGAGCAAAGATTTTTTTCAAGTTAGCCTTATTTTCTTCCTTGTTTTTATTCAAGAAAGCTCCCATTTCAAGGTTTTCCATAACAGTTAATCCCGGGAAGACATGGCGCCCTTCTGGTACTTGGGCAAGACCATCTGCCACAATTTTACGTGCGGGTACTTTTTGAATTTCATTTCCTAAATAAGAAATACTTCCACTACTTGGACGTACTAAACCTGAAATAGTTCGAAGAATAGAAGTTTTACCAGCACCGTTGGCTCCGATTAAGGTAACAACCTCCCCTTCATTAACTTCAAAACTAACATCTTTTACTGCTTCAATCGCACCATAGCTAACTGAGAGATTTTTGACTTCTAACATTGCCATTATGCATCACCCCCTAGATAAGCTTCAATAACGCGTTGGTTTGTCTTAATTTCGTCAGGCGTTCCGTGCGCAATTAAACGGCCATATTCCAAAACGTAGATACGTTCTGTTACTTCCATAACTAGACTCATATCGTGTTCAATTAGAATGATTGTGATACCAAATTCCTCTTTAATTTGACGAATCAAAGCTGTTAATTCAGCTGTTTCCTGTGGATTCATGCCTGCAGCAGGTTCATCAAGGAAAAGAATTTTAGGCTCTGTTGCTAAGGCACGAACAATTTCCAAACGGCGTTGTTGTCCATATGGAAGATTTTTAGCCAATGTGTCAGCTTCATCTTCTAAATTGAAAATTGCCAACAATTCCATTGTTTTCTTGCGTAGCGCATCTTCACTTTGATAATACTTTGGAAGACGTAGCAGACTTGAGAAAATATGTGGTTTGTGCTGATTGCCCATTCCAACTAAAACATTATCCAAAACAGTCATGTTTTTGAACAAGCGAATATTTTGGAAAGTACGTGATAGACCTAGTGAAGCAATTTTATCTGGCTTTTTCCCGTTTAAAACAATACCATCTAAAGTTACAGTACCTTCACTTGGAACATACACACCAGTTAAAAGGTTGAAAAGTGTTGTTTTTCCGGCACCATTCGGACCGATTAGCCCCACCAATTCTCCCTCATTTAACTCTAAAGTGACATCACCAACGGCAGTCAAACCACCAAAGTTCTTTGTCAAATTTTTCACATCAAGAAGTGCCATTATTTGCCCTCCTTAGCTTTTTTTGAAAATAATTTTGAAAGCATCAACTCTTTTGTACCTAGTAATCCGCCTGGACGGAAAACCATCACAAGAATAAGAGCTAATGAGTAAATAATCATGCGAAGCTCAGAAACACTTTGCAAATACATGTTCAAAATACCAAGAACGATTGCAGCTACGATTGTTCCAGTCATTGATCCCAAACCACCAAGTACAGCGATAATTAAGTAATCAATTGAACGCATGATTGTGAAATCTTTAGGAACAACTGTTCCGATATAACCAACATAAAGTGAACCTGCAATACTTGCTGTCATTGCAGCAAAAGCAAAGGTCATTACTTTAATTTTAGTAGTGTTAACTCCCATTGATTCAGCCGCAATTTCATCTTCACGAACTGAAATAACTTGACGTCCGACAGATGAACGTAAAAAATTGAGCATTAAAATAGCAATAATGACTACAAAGGCGAATACTAATTGCCAGCTTGTATAAGGAAGAATACCTGTTAAACCAGCCGCACCATTTGTAAAATCACCGCCATTGACGATGGCAATACGAATAATTTCAGCTACCCCAAGAGTAGCAATTGCAAGGTAATCCCCCTTCAAACGAAGAGTAGGAAAACCAACGATAACCGCTACAAGACCTGCTACCAGCATACCAACAAGCATTGACAAGTAGAAGCCTGCATAGGTAGGATTAGATTTAGTTAGAATAGCCGTTGCATAGGCGCCAATGGCCATGAAACCTGCTTGACCCAATGGAAATTGCCCTGAGAAACCTAAAACTAGATTAGTTCCCATTGCCATAATCATTGAAATACCAATACCCATTAAAATTTGTAAGTGGTAAAGACGGATAACACCCGCACTAACCAAGACTGTGAGAGCAAGGTAAACAATTGCAATCAAAGCAAGCCAAGATAAAATTGATTTTAGATTCTTTTTCATGCTTACACCTTCTCTTTCACATTTTTTCCAAGAATACCTGCAGGTCGTACCAAAAGAATAACTATCAAAATAGCATAAACGACGGCATCTTTGTAACTTGATAGACCAATAGAAACTGAGAATGTTTCCAAAAGACCAATAATGAACCCACCAAGTGCAGCTCCAGGAATAATTCCAATACCACCCAGTACCGCAGCAACGAAGGCTTTAATACCAGGAGTCATACCCATAAGTGGATCAATAGAGTTGTAGTACAATCCAATTAACACACCAGCTGCACCAGCCAAAGCTGACCCTAAAGCAAATGTGAAACTGATTGTTGAATTGACATTAATTCCCATGAGTTGTGCAGCATCACTATCAACCGAAACAGCACGCATGGCTTTACCCATTTTTGTTTTTTGGACAATAAATTGCAGAGCCATCATCAAGAAAATAGAGACACCAAGAATTGTCAACTGAACGTTTGTGACACTAATTGGACCTAAGTTATATTTGACAGTCTGTAGGGCTTGAGGAAAGGCACGAATATCGGCACCAACAAGGTAAACCATACCGTATTCCAAGAAGAATGAAACTCCGATTGCTGTAATCAAAGCAGCAATACGAGTTGAGTTACGAAGCGGACGATAGGCTAAGAATTCAATCACCATACCTAGAATTGCTGTTAACACCATCGTTAAAATGAGGGCAATAAAGAAATTCATATGGAAGGTATTGATTAAATAATAACCAATAAAAGCACCCATCATGTAAATATCACCATGAGCGAAGTTAATTAACTTGATAATACCATAAACCATAGTATATCCAAGGGCAAGCAGTGCATAGACGCTTCCCAAAATCAAGCCGTTAACAAGTTGTTGGAGCATAATTTCACCAAACTTTCTAAACACAATAAGAACTGGGAAGTGGAATGCTCCCCAGACCTTTTTAATTCTATTTTACTTCAACAGCTGTTGCTGATTTTTGTACACCATTTTCCAATTCAACCATGATTGCTGATTTAACTGGGTTATGGTCCTCATCAATAGTCATTTGACCAGTGACACCATCAAAATCTTTAAGTGATGCTAAGTTAGCAGCCAACTCTTTAGAATCTTTGGCACCTTTTGCAGCTTCCGCAGCCATATAGATTGAATCATAAGCAAGGGCTGCAAACATATTTGGCTCTTCACCAAATTTATCTGTGTATGCTTTAATAAAGTTTTCAGATTTAGCTTCAGAAAGTTTTACACTTGTTGAATAGCCTGCTACGTAGAAGACATTTGTTGCATTACCAGCACCAGCAGCTTCAACGAATTTAGAATCTGAGAAACCATCAGGACCCAAGATTGGATTTTCAATACCAATTTCACGAGCTTGTTTTGTAATCAAACCAGTTTCAGTGTAATAACCAAGAAGGACTACTGTATCAAAATCTTTAGATTTAACTTTTGTCAAAGCAGCCTGGAAGTCTTTATCACCAGATTGGTAAGTTTCTTCAATTACTTCACCTTTGTAGGCTTCCTTGAAGGCTTTGTAAAGACCTTTTGCATAATCACTTGATGCGTCATAATAGACAAATGCCTTTTTAGATGACAAGTTTTCAGTTGCGTATTGGGCAATAACTTGACCTTGATAGCTATCTTGGAAAGTTGTACGGAAAACAAAGTCTTCAACTTTTCCATCTTTTGATGTCAAGTCATCCTGAGTACCTGAAGGTGTCAAAAGCGGAACACCAGCCTTTGTTGCATTTGGTGATGCAGATGCTACCGCACCTGAAGTTGCAGGACCAAGAATCAAACTAACTTTATCTTCAGTTGCAAGACTTGTTGAAAGTGTTGCAGCTTCAGAGTTATCAGATTTGTTATCTTTTGAGACAACTTCAATTTTTTTTCCATCAACGCCACCTGCTGCATTGATTTCTTCAACAGCAAGGTCAGCTCCGTTTTTCTCTTGGTTACCGTAGGCAGCTACTGCTCCTGACAATTCCAAGTTGTAGCCAATTTTAAGTGTTTCACCAATTTCATTACCTGTAGCATCTGTTGTTGAACTTGGTGCCGCTCCACATGCTGCAAGCACAGCTGCGCTTAGAAAAGCCACTGCTGTCAAAGCAAATTTTTTCTTCATATTGTTTCTCCTTAAGCTTTCTTTAATGATATGTTAATAAGAATACTGAATTATCTGAAAATTGTCAAGGTATTTAATTGACTTTTTCTAAACTTTCTTCACGGTAAAGGCTTCCAACAAAATCTGTATCAATTTCGTCAAAGTAAGATGGTTTGACTTCTTTTACAAATTTTTGCTGTGATAGCTCTGCCATTGTTTCCTCAACTTCTTCCTGATTTAGATAAAGCAATAGATATCTTAATCGACGAGAATGGTAATGCACGTCCCCATATTTGGAAACCTTCCGCGCATCACGGTTGTAGTATAGATAAACGACAAGACCTTGTCGGCCAGTTCTCTCAAACATCGGATTCCTTCTCTCTTATATTTCCACCCCGACCTTTTCCATGTATAGGCTTATGAGAAGCTAAAGGAAGACCTGTATCTACAAATATCGACGTCGAAATCACCTCTGTCAGGCTACTTGTGAGTTTCGCTAAAACTTCTTGAAGAGCTACTTCTGCCTGTCTATAAGCAATAACTTTTGGATTCAAATCTATCTCTCTTTTTCGAGAGAAAAGCTGACGCCTAAGTTGCGAAATGTCAGATCTGTAAGGGGCAAATGCTTTAATCGAATCATAGTCCTCTTTTAGCACTTGAAATTCATTAATACGCTCTTGGAGCTCTAAATCAGATAGAAAATCTGATTTCTTCTCCTTATACTCAGCTACTAGTGATAGATTCAAGAAGCTTTGAGCAACCTCATCAATTGCTTCATCAATAGCAACTAATTCTTGATTGATAGATAACATACCATTATTATAACATACTTTAATCTATGAAAAAAGAAGATCCGAAGATCTTCTTGCCTAACTTTTATTTCAAATCATTGTTAGTCATGATTTCATCAATGAAACCATAATCAAGTGTTTCTTGTGCACTCATCCAGTAATCACGTTCAGCATCCTTATGGATTTGGCGAACAGTTTTACCAGAATTGTCTGCCAAGATTTGCTCCAAAGTTTTACGTGTTTTTAGCAAATGTTCTGCAGCAATTGCCATGTCAGTTTGTTGAGTACCGCCGCCAGTACCACCCATTGGCTGGTGAATCATGTATTCAGCATGTGGCAGCATGAAACGTTTACCTTTAGCACCTGATGATGCAATAATTGTCCCCATTGATGCAGCCATACCCATGACGATAGTTTGAACATCTGATTTAATGAAGTTCATGGTATCAACGATAGCCAAACCTGCTGATACAGATCCTCCAGGTGTATTGACATAAAGATAGATATCTTTTGTATTGTCTTGGGCATCCAAGAATAATAGCTGAGCAATGATAGAGTTAGCCATATTATCTTCAACTGGTCCAGTCAACATGATAATACGGTCTTTCAAAAGGCGAGAATAAATATCGTATGAGCGTTCGCCACGACTCGTTTGTTCGATAACTACAGGAATCATATTTTTTCCTCTTTCTAATGTTTTCTTGAAGCTATTATATGCTTTTAGTCAGAAAAGGTCAAATAAAAAACTTCAAATTTTAGCACTTAAAACTATTGAGTGCTAAAAAGGGGAAAACCGAAATTTTCCCTTTTCATCTTTATTTAGTACCAAACAAGCGGTCACCTGCGTCACCGAGTCCTGGGACGATATAGCCATTTTCGTTTAATTTTTCATCAAGTGCTGCAGTGTAAATATCAATATCAGGGTGAGCATCTTGGAGAGCTTTTACCCCTTCTGGAGCTGCAACAAGGCAGACGAATTTAATATTAGCTGCACCGCGTTTTTTCAACGAATCAACAGCCAAAACTGCAGAACCTCCTGTAGCAAGCATCGGATCTACTAGGAAAATTTGGCGGTGGTCAATATCTTCAGGTAATTTCACCAAATATTCAACTGGCTGTAATGTTTCTTCATCACGGTACATACCGATATGACCAACTTTTGCTGCCGGTACTAAGCTGAGAAGTCCATCAACCATACCAATACCAGCTCGAAGAATTGGAACAATAGCTAATTTTTTACCTGCCAATTGTTTTTGGACAGTTTTTGTGATTGGTGTTTCGATTTCAACATCTTCTAGTGGTAGGTCGCGAGACACCTCGTAACCCATCAACATTGCAATTTCATTTACTAATTCGCGAAAGTCTTTAGTCGATGTTGTTGTACGACGCAAAATTGACAATTTGTGCTGAATAAGCGGATGTGAAATAACTTGAAATTTTCCCATGGTTCATTTTCCTTTAATAATTTTTGTTAGTGTGGCCATTATGATAAGTAAGTACCATATGTTTTATCTTGTGCAAAATGAAAGGATAACAATTAATCCACTTTCTATTTTAAACATTCTAAGAATCCACACAAGTCCTCAGTTATTATACCAAAAAAAAGATAAAAACGCTTGCCAAATTTGACAAACGTTTCTTTTTATTATGATTTTTTACGTTTATAGCCAGAGTAAGCTACATATGAAGTCATTGTCGCCATAATTGCAAATCCTAAAGCTACAACAGCACTGTCACTTGTTTCACCAGTTGAAGGTAAACTAGGCGAATCAGTTTTGCCTTTACCTCCATTAGGAACTCGTGTTCTTGAAGTTGGAGTTATTGGAACATCATTGCCAGGTGTTGTTGGTTTCTCCGGTGTTGTTGGAGTCTCTGGAGTTTCCGGAGTCTCTGGAGTTTCCGGAGTTTCCGGAGTTTCCGGTGTTTCTGGGGTTACAGGTGTATGTGGAACCAAATTGTAACCACCAGGATTACCTTCTACGATACCATCATCTTCTCCAGGTAAATGAGCTGTTTCACGATTACCTTTCGTATAATCCGTTTCACTAGACTCATCCCAAATCCAGTCACCTTGATTTGTCATTTTATCAAGAACTCTTGTTGTACCATCTGGCAAAATTTGAATCAAGAAACTAGGTCCCCAAGTTGAGTTATTACCCACTCCAGCAACTGAATTACGGTTTGTCATGTATGATGTGATGAGGAGAGTATCATCTGAACCTTCAAAAGGAACTGCATAATATGAATAGGTAGCCGTTCTCCAGTCAGCAGGTACTGAGGCTGTCAAAACCACACTCGAGTCATTAAGAGGTTTATAACCTTCTGTTAGTGAATCTGAGACCCATCCTAACATAACAACATTATCACCAACAACTTTATTAGCTTCTTGCCAAGCGTAGTTGTTACTTCCATGGTTTAGTCTTGAAGCAGCAAAGAGGTAATATTTATCACCTAATTTTACTACATCTGGACGTTCAATTTCGTCACTAACCATTGTTGAAGATACCAATGGAGTCATGTATTTTTCAATTGTAGGTGTCTTTTCATCGCCCCCTAATTGGACGATACCAATGGCAGCATTTGAAAAAGTTGCACGTGTGTACATATCTTCATTATCAATTATGTCAAACAAGCTTGATAAAATAAACTTAGCATCTCCACCGTAATTTTTGACATTATAAATTTGATTTTCATCTTGATAATTTTGAGTCCCCGTACTTGCTTCAAAGACTAGGTAACGAACACCGTCCTCATCTTGAACAACATGGGGATCTCGCATAGCAATATTGTCAGCACCTGTAAATGTTGAACGCCATTGTGCATATGATTGATAATAGTAGCCATCACCACCAGTAGGTGTTAAAACTTTCTGATTATCAACGGATTTTAACACAACTTTTCCATCTTCAATAGCTAAATTTAGGGTAGCGCTAGCTAACATCTGGTTGTTCGAATTGTCATCTGAAGTATCAACATTTGTATAGAAAAGTTGAACAGTTCCATCACTATTCACAATGGCTGATCCTGACCATTGCTGTGTTACTGTATCCAAATCATAACCAAAGATTGAACCTGCATTTTTCCAATTTTGAAGTTCATTATCTCCATAGTTATTATAAAGGAGGTAAAGGTGATTATCGTTTGTATTTGGAACACCCATCATGGCAACAACCAATTGGTAACCATTCCAATTGCTAACATAACCAGTGTCAATATCTTGAACAGGCCATGAATCCCAAACATCAAGATCTGCAACTTCTCCAGTTTGAGCATCTTTTGTTGTGGCAGCATTCATATTTTCAATAACAGACGCTTTAAAATAAGGAATAGCGTATTGGGGATCTTGTGAAATTAAGGTATCTGCAATATTTGCAAAATCCTTATAGGTCATTTGAGAACCAGTTTCAGCTTCTTTTACATAAAGCTTGTTAAGTGCAGCAACTTGCTCACTAGTCAATTCAGCTACATTAATGCCTGCATCTTTTGCTAGTTCATTAGCAAGTTCAGTTAAACCAGTGTCAGCAACATAGTTAGTTGTTGAAAAACTTGAATAATCTTTATTATCAGTAACTTGTGGAGCGGCAGTTTCATTTGAAACATCTGCTGAGCTTATAGCTGTTGTTGCTGTGTCAGCTGTTTCCTCAGGGGTACTTACGTCATTAGTTACTTCAGTTGCATTTTCTTGAATTTCAGAACTAGAATCTGCATTTACTTCACTAGTATTGTCTTCAACAGAAGCTGAGTCTGTAGCGACAGTGTCCTCTTCAGATTGTGCGATTGCTTCAGTCGATGATTCTACGGAAGTTGCATCACTCGTGTTTACTTCAGTAACTTGAGCTGATGGCGCAACATCACTTGTCTGAGTTGTATCGGCACTTACAAGACCTCCACCTAAAAATGACACTGCTCCAATTAGTGCCGAGGTAGCACCAATTGTTGATACCTTACGAATACTATAACGTAGCTGTCTTTTTTCTTGTGCTTTGGCACGAGCTACTCGTGAATAAGTCGATTTTGTTTCCATTACAACATCCCTCTTAATATTTCCTTAATTTTTTCGATATTAGTATAACACTTTTTTCAGAAAAATGTTTGATTTTATATGATATTTTATAAATGAATACGTTTTAATTTTTTTATAGTTCGTTTTTAGTTGCTTTTCTGTTAAAATAAAAGTCAGGAGGTGGCCGTTTTTGAGAAAAAAACTCTTATATTTTTTAATTATTACAGCACTTATATTCGTGTTTTGTTCTTTGTTTATTTCTAAATCATTTCTTAATTTTTCTATTAATAATAATATTCAAAGTACCCATTTATCTACTGAGGATGGTTGGTCCAATGACTTACAGACCATCATTTGGAATGAAGCAGATAAGTCATATGATATTTATTTCTTACATTCTGCTGATGGTGCTACTAATCCTTTTGGAGAAAGTGGACAAGACTGGGTACATACGAGTACCAAGGACTTTATCACTTATAGTAAACAGAGCTCTGCTATTGCTGCCAATGGAGGTGACAAAAAAGAGGGATGGAAATCAGCTTGGACAGGTAGTATTATTAAAAATACCGGATGGATTTCTGATATCCCTGAAGAGGCGCCTTTAGCCTATTTTACTGGACTTAATAAATCTGACAGCAGCCAAAATATTTATCTTGCCTATTCAGATGACAATGGAAAGACCTTCAAGCACCCATTAAACGACGGAAAACCTATCTTGACCACCAATAACTCCTACAATAAGTCTGATTTCAGAGATCCTTATGTTTTTGAATATAATCATAAACTATTTATGTACGTAGCTGAGGGTGATGTAATTGGTGTCTACCAATCCGAAGATGGCTTATCCTGGTCTCCCTCGGATACTAGTGGTTCCAAAATCCTAAGCGAAACATTCTTCAAAGGACGAAATTGGTCAGGAAATGCGCCTGTTGAGTGTCCAGTCATTAAAACAATGACCACACCTGATAACCAAGAAAAGCAAGTGTTATTCTTCGGAGCAAAAGATTCTGAAAAAGGCGAAACAACGGGAACTTACTACATTGTTGGACACCTTGACGATAAGGGACTCTTTATTGATGAAACAGATGTTAAACGACTGGATCAGGGGTCAGACTATTATGGTGCTAATTTTTCAGGAAGCTCACAAATTGAAGATAGCAATGGTAATTTATTAACTCTTGGATGGGTTGGCAATTGGAACTATTTCACAAATGGTATACATTCTGATCAACAAGCTGAGAGTTCGCATATGGAGCGTATCGGTTTTTATTCTAGTCCGCGAATCCTTACATTGAATCAAGATTTGTCGCTTGAACAAAAGTTACATTACGATGAGAGTCAACTTAAACTAAGACAAGAGCATCTAAATATCACTAAAAATAATCCTGTAAGCAAAGACCGTATTTTATGGGAAGATAAGATAGTTGATAAAAATCTTTTTGGACTTTATGATATTCCAAATCAGAGTAGCTCAGCCCTTTACCGTTTAGAATTTTCAAGTACAAGTGATAACTATTCTGGTGATATTGCCATCGCTATTTGGCAGGGTTCGGACAGTATTCTTTTCTCCTATAATCCAAATACCGGACAATATCTGGTTAAGTCATATGCAAGTGAACTTTTAAACGGTTTAGATAAAGAAAAATCTGAAACGAATATCTATAATAACGGACTCTTTGGTAAACAAGAAGGCTTTACAGCAAACAGTGGTTATTTGAACCAAAAACATATTTCTATTACTGTTGTTACAGATAATCGAAGCGTCGAATTCTTTTTTCCAAACGGTTCCACTTATACGATCGCAAGATTCAATACTTCTGGTAAACAAGACTTTAAAGTATTCACCGATGACCCTGATAGTTCAAATAAGTTAGATTTATCAATCTATGACTTTAAAAAATAATCGTAAATACTAAAAATGCAGTTTAATCAATTTTGAGTCTTTGCTCAAGACTAAACTGCATTTTTTTATTTACCAAATACGCTAGCAATGCGCTGACAAGCTTCTTTAACGGTTTCAAAGGGTGTGGCTACATTGAGGCGGGCAAAGTTCTTACCCTCTTTTCCAAAATGAGCACCATCGTTAAGCACGACTTTTCCCTCTTTTTGAAGTTTTTCGTCAAGCTCAGGCTGTTTGATATCATAGGCTGAGAAATCTAACCAAACCAAATAGGTCCCTTCTGGCTTCATAACCTTGATTTTTGTGTTTTCTGTTAAATAGTCAACCACGTAATTGATATTTGCTTCAATGACAGCTTTCAACTCTTCTAGCCAAGGTTTACCATAAGTAAATGCAGCTTCTGTCGTAATCATCCCGATAGTTGGCACTTCGTGTTGATTATTTGCCAATTGTGTTCGTTTGAATTTTCTACGAAGTTTTTCATTTTGGATAATAGCAAAGCTGTTCTTTGTACCTGCAATATTAAAGGTTTTTGTGGCTGAACCAAGGATAATGGTAAAGTCTTTATAAGCCTCATTTAAGGTATTTAGAGAGTGATGTTTATTGCCAAAAAGTGCTAAATCTTGATGAATTTCATCTGAAACCAGAATCACACCATACTTTTGACAAAGCTCTGCTATTGCCACCAAATCATCGGGAGACCAAACACGACCACCTGGATTGTGGGGGCTGCAAAGAAGATAAAGTTTGACTTCATTGTCAATGATATCCTTTTCTAGCTGCTTAAAGTCAATCTCAAAACGTCCATTAACAATCTGGAGAGAATTCTCAACGAGTTTTCTATCATTAAGCTTGATTGTTCGCGCAAAGGGATAATAGACGGGAGAATTAATAAGGACGGCATCGCCTTTTTCAGTAAAGGACTGGATAGCCACTGAAATAGCAGGGACCACACCATCGATGAAGGAGATGTCTTCTTTCTTAATCTCATAGCCATGTTCATTCTTTTCCCAGTCAATAACAGACTGATAAAGGCTATCACTGAAGTAATTATAACCAAAAACATGTTCTTGAGCATAGGCTAGGATAGCCTCTTTGATTTCAGGGATAGGCTCGAAGTCCATATCAGCCACCCACATTTGCAACAAGTCTGGATCCTGTTCAGAAGTCTGCCATTTGTAAGTGAATTGTTCTAGGCGATTAGGCCTTGTCGTAAAATCATATTTCCCCATATTAAGCCTCCAAGGCAGTCTTTAAGTCAGCAATTAAATCCTCAACATCCTCGATACCAATTGACAAGCGGAGCAAGTCGTCTGTTAAACCATAAGAAGCCCTAACATCAGCTGGAATATCAGCGTGGGTTTGTGTTGTTGGATATGTAATCAAACTTTCAACCCCACCTAGACTTTCTGCAAAAGTAATAAGCTCCAGGCTATTTATGATAGTGGGAATCTTTTCCTGGTTAGCTACTTTGAAGGAAATCATGCCACCTTTCCCAGTATACAAGACTTCTTTAACTTGTGGTGATGATTGTAAGAATTCAACCACAGCTTGAGCATTTTGTGTAGACTTGTCCATGCGCAACTTGAGAGTTTTCAACCCTCTCATTAGAAGGTAGGAATCAAATGGTGATAGAGTTGGGCCAGTTGTATTTAGATTGTAGAAGAGTTTATCATACGTAGCTTGGTCATTGGTAACAACCACACCCGCCAAAACATCATTATGTCCAGAGAGGTATTTGGTTGCTGAATGAACAACAATATCTGCTCCAAGTGGGATAGGATTTTGATAAATAGGACTATAAAAAGTATTATCCACAACAACTTTAGCGCCATACTCATGAGCTACAATCGCAATTTTTTCAATATCAAACTCAATCATAAGAGGATTTGTTGGTGTCTCAATATAGACAATATCAGTATCATCTGAAATTGCTGCAATCATTTCTTCCTCTGAATTTGCATAAGTGAAACTGAATCGTCCTTCTTTTTCCTTATCATTAAACCAACGGAAAGACCCGCCATATAAATCACGCGCAGCTACTACTTTGGCTCCAATAGGGAAAATTTCTAAAGCTAAAACAATCGCTGACATCCCTGATGATGTTGCAATAGCATAATCTGCTTTTTCAATGGCTGCCAAAGTTTTTTCCAGCGTTGCTCGAGTTGGATTTTTAGTACGTGTATAATCAAAACCAGTTGATTGTCCAAATTCTGGATGCTGGTAAGTTGTTGAAAAATGAATGGGCGCAGCTAAGGCACCTGTAGTTTTATCTGATTTAATACCCGCATGAGCGAGGATAGTCTCAAGTCCTAGTTTTTTTGTCATATACGTTCTCTCTTCTAGTAGGATATTACTATTCTAACATGGATTTTTGTGATTATTGACATTTTTGGTTATTTCATTTCCTGATAATCAGCTATAAAAAATAACTATAATGCTTAATCGCTCTGCTATTTTACAAAAAAACTCCAGAATATCTGGAGAATTTTATGATTTATTGCAAGTGAAGCTTTTGTCTAAGTGTCTCTGCTCTTTGACCAATCAATTTATCTAAAAGTTTAGTTACTAAAGCAAGGAATCCATAGACTGCGATTCCCAAAGCTCCCAAAATAAGGAGATAAAGAACACTTGATAAACGCGTATCTGGACTAATAACAAAGTTTAGCCCGTAATAACCAAGGGTAACAACTAACCCCATAATTACTGATAAGATAGCAATAAGGAGACTTCCTTTAAGAACTGCTCTGCGATTAAATCGTGTGACCGCATGAATTTGTTTATACATGAGGTAAATTGGCACAGTTAATCCGATTGTAGTTGATACTAATGGACCGTAGGCATGGAAAAGATAAATACTTGGAATTTGAAGTACAATCTTAATCACCATACCATAGACAAAATAGAGAATGGCTTTGCGATTTTCAAAAAGTGCCTGAAGCATTGGACCCAATAGGCTATATAACGAAAGGAAAATCACCTGAATCAATGAAGCGATAAAGAGACCCAAGGCTGTCGTGCTAGGTGTGCCATAAAACAGTGTATAGAGCGGTTTAGCCAGAATAATTGATCCTAAGAGTGCTGGAGTCAATACCATAAGCAACATTTGAATATTATGAATGATCAAATGCGCCGCTGCTTTCTTATCATTGTTGACAAAGTTTTCTGTTAAAAGCGGAATACCCGCACCTGCTATTGCTGTAGCAATGGAAATTAAAATCATGGTGATTTTATTTGGATTACTTGAGAAGTAAGCGTAGAGTACTTGAAGCTGTGTGTTGCTGTAATCCGTAAACATTGTCATGGTATTAATGAAAGACCACTGATCCACCAACTGGAAGAGCTGGATAGCTGACCCAGTAATGATAAATGGAATAGCTTCCTTAAATGTTTCAATTAAGAGATTTGTAGTATTCAAATCCACCGTTTCAGGTTTCTTGGCAAAGATAGCCATTAGTTTGCCTTCTCGCCACAGATAAAAAACAAGCACACCCACACTGGCAATCATTCCGATAAAGGCTGCGAAGGTAGATTGAATAACGGCAGTGATATAGTCACCAGAACCCATCTTCATAATGAAAAAGGCTGTCAAAAGCATCCAGATAACACGAATGACCTGCTCTGCTATTTGACTCATAGCATAAGGTTTCAGGTTATTGAAACCTTGGAAAAAACCTCGTAAAACTGACATAGCTGGGAAAATCAAGACCGCCCAAGATAGACTCTTCATAACTCTAACTAAGTCTTGCCCACCGCCACTCCAAGCAGCTAAGGCAGGAGAGCCAGCATACATGATTAAGGCAAAAACGAAACCTAACCCCAGCATGACACTGAGGACCTTACGAAGAAGATAGAAACTTGTTTCACCCTGACCGATAGTGTTATATTTAGAGACTTGTTTAGCAATGGCTACTGGAATTCCTGCTGTTGAAATGAGAAGGAAAATAGCGTAGACATTGTAGCCCATCCCAAAAAGAGCATTTGCCTGTTCTGCATGGCTTCCCATCCAAGCATACCAAGGAATAATATAAAAAGCACCCAACAAACGGCTAATAAAATTTGATGCGGTCAACCAAGCTGTCCCGCGGACCATCTGCTGTTGCTGAGTTAATTGCGATTTTTCTTCTGTCATAATAATCTTTCCAAAGGTTTGATACTTTTTATTATAAACTTTTGCTTGAGACTTGTAAAACGCTAGCATTAAGTCTAAAATAAGAGGTATGATTACACTTGAACAAACTCTTGATATTTTAAAAAAAGATAATAATTTTCGTGAGATTATCTCAGACAATAGATATAGCTTAAGATGGCAAGATAATCCACTTTTCAGCAAAATCAGTTTTGATAGCCGTCATGTGGATGACCAAACACTTTTCTTTGCCAAAGGTGCTAGTTTTAAGAAAGAATACCTAGAAGCTGCCGTCGCACAAGGATTAGCCTTCTATGTTAGTCAAGTTGACTATGAAGTGGGCATCCCTGCTATCCTGGTAACTGACATCAAGAAAGCGATGAGTCTTGTTGCTATGGAATTCTATGGCCATCCTGAAAAGAAACTCAAACTGATAGCCTTTACAGGAACCAAAGGGAAAACAACAGCTGCCTACTTTGCCTATAATATTCTCAAGCAAAGTGCCAGACCAGCTATGTTTTCTACTATGAATACAACCTTAGATGGCAAAACTTTCTTTAAATCTCAGCTGACAACACCTGAAAGTTTAGACCTCTTTGCCATGATGGCTCAGGCAGTTGACAATGGTATGACCCATCTGATTATGGAAGTATCCAGTCAGGCTTATTTGGTTGATCGCGTTTATGGTTTGACCTTTGATGTGGGCATCTTCCTCAACATCAGCCCTGACCATATCGGCCCAATCGAGCATCCGACATTCGAGGATTACTTCTACCACAAGCGCCTGCTCATGGCCAACAGCAAGGCTGTCGTCATCAATGCTGGCATGGATTATTTTAATGTGCTAGCTGAACAAGTTGCTGACCTTCCACATGATTTTTACGGACCCAAGTCCGCAAATACTATTGAAAATAGCAGAGCTTTCGACTTTGATGTGACTGGAAAACTATCAGGTCATTATGATATCCAACTTATTGGCTCTTTCAATCAGGAAAATGCTGTCGCTGCTGGCCTTGCCTGCCTCCGTTTAGGAACTAGTCTTGCTGATATTGAGAAAGGTATCGCTGAAACATCGGTTCCTGGTCGTATGGAAGTTTTGACTCAAGCAAATGGCGCTAAAGTCTTTGTCGATTATGCCCACAATGGTGACAGCCTTGAGAAGCTCCTATCAGTTGTTGAAGAACATCAAAGAGGTAAAATCATTCTTATCCTAGGGGCTCCAGGCAATAAAGGTGAAAGTCGCCGAGCAGATTTTGGTGCTGTTATCAATAATCATCCTGATTTGGAAGTTATTTTGACAGCTGATGACCCTAACTTTGAAGATCCTCAAGTCATTTCTGAGGAGATTGCTAGTCATATCACGCGCCCTGTTCCAATCATCATCGACCGAGAAGAAGCTATAAAAGCTGCTCTGCAATTGACCCAAAATGAAAATGATGCAGTCGTCATCGCAGGTAAAGGTGCCGATGCTTATCAAATTATTGAAGGGCAGCGAGCTGACTATGATGGTGATTTAGAAGTTGCTAAAAAATACCTCTAAACATCCAAAATTTGGCTTAATTAGAATGATTTTAGCTACTCTTTTGAACCATTCTAATTAAGTGCCAAGCAATTCAAAATTTTCTAAAAATATTATAAAAAAGGCTTTCTATAGCCTTTTTTATATGCTATAATGTAATGACTTTTTTCGGAAAGGAGGTTAAAAATGTCAGAAATTATAGCTGAAAATATCTCAGTAGCATACGATAAGAAGACAGTGATTGAAAACTTGTCATCAACCATACTCGATGGAAAAATAACAACTATCATTGGGGCAAATGGATGTGGAAAATCAACACTCTTGAAAGCTTTGACACGAATACAGGCACTTAAATCGGGGCAAATCTACATTGATGGTCAAGCAATTGCCAGTCTTCCAACCAAAGAAGTGGCTAAAAAAATCGCTTTACTTCCGCAAGTTTTAGATGCTGTTGAAGGTATTTCAGTCTACGAGTTGGTTTCTTACGGACGATTTCCCCATCAAAAATATTTGGGAAGCTTAACAGCTGAAGACCGTAATAAAATCCATTGGGCTATGGAAGTAACCAAAGTTACTGAATATGCGAATATGGAAGTCGATTCTTTATCTGGTGGACAACGTCAGCGTGTCTGGATTGCCATGGCCTTGGCGCAAGATACCGATACAATCTTCTTAGATGAACCCACTACTTACTTAGATATGAATCACCAACTCGAAGTTTTGGAGCTCTTACAAACTTTAAATCGTGAGACAAACAAAACTATTGTCATGGTTCTTCATGATTTGAATTTATCTGCACGTTTTTCAGATGACCTGATTGCTATGAAGCAAGGTGTTATCAAATATAAAGGGTCTGTTGAAAATATAATGACTGCAGAAGTTTTACGCGATATTTTTAATATCGATGCTCAAATCATTGAAGATCCTATCCACAAACGACCAATTCTCTTAACCTATCAGTTGGTTAAGTCTACATAGATTATGGAGTAATACACATGAAAAAGACTTTAACGACATTACTTGCACTTTTTGCCGTTTTTGCCCTTGTTGCTTGCGGTAACTCTTCGTCACAAAATAGCGAAAAAAAATCTAGCTCTGCTATTTCCAAAATGCCAGAAATTCAAGGATTCACCTACTATGGTGATATTCCTCAAAATCCTAAAAAAGTTGTCAACTTTGCCTATTCTTATACTGGATACCTTTTAGAACTAGGAATCGTTCCTGCCACTTACTCACTTGATTTAGAAAAAGACAGCCCAGCTTTTGGGCAAGATCTTGAGAATGCTACACAATTAACATCAAGTGATACTGAAGCTATTGTGGCTCAGGAACCAGATCTTATCATTGTTTTTTCAACAGATGAAAACATTGATCAGCTTAAAGAAATCGCACCAACCCTTGTTATTGAATATGCTTCTAGTGACTATTTGCAAATGTTGACCAATCTTGGTCAAGTCTTCAATAAGGAAGAACAAGCTACTGCCTGGTTGAACCAATGGGATGAAAAGGTGGCTGAAGCCAAAAAAGATTTGAGCAATGTGCTGACAAATGACACTAGCTTCACTGTCATGGATTTCTATGAAAAGAACATTTATCTTTATGGTGATAATTGGGGACGCGGGGGTGAGTTGATTTATCAATCCCTAGGATATGCCGCACCTCAAAAAGTTCAAGAAGATGTTATTAATAAAGACGGCTGGTTCGGTCTTTCTCAAGAAGTTATCGGCGACTACATCGGTGACTACGCTGTTGTTAATGTTAATAGTGGAACTAAGGAAGCAGCTTCATCTCTAAAAGAAAGTGATGTCTGGAAAAATATTCCTGCAGTTCAAGCAGGCCATGTTCTAGAAGTTGACTATAACCTCTTCTACTTCTCAGATCCAATGTCACTTGATATGCAACTTGAGGCCTTTGTCAAAGCCGTAAAGGAAGCCAATAATTAATGACAGAAAGTGTTAAGCATGTATAGAGAAGCTAAACTTCCTAGTCAAAAAAATAAGCCAAACCACATTTGGCTTGTTTTTTTCACTATTTTATTTTTATTTCTAATTGGCTGGTATTTGGGATTGCGATTTGGAGCGATTTCTTACAGTCACCAAGACTTGATTGAAGTCCTTAGGCATCCATTAAGAAATTCAAAACTTCAAGATGTTATTTTCGACTTGAGATTTCCAAGAACTATTGCAGCTATTCTTGTAGGAGCTGGTATGGCACAGGCTGGTGCTATCATGCAGGGTGTGACACGAAATCCCATAGCTGATCCGGGTTTGCTGGGAATAAATGCTGGTGCTGGCTTAGCACTAATCCTTGCTCAAGCTTTTATCGGAAGCATGCACTACAGCCTAATTATTCTAGTCTGTCTGTTGGGATCAACAGTTGCTGCCCTGCTTATTTTTACACTATCCTACCGCCCACGAAAAGGTTATAATCAACTGCGACTTATTTTAGCCGGAGCTATGATTGCTACACTTTTCTCTGCTATCGGTCAGGCTGTCACTCTTTATTTTAATCTTTCAACACAAGTCATTGGCTGGCAAGCGGGTGGATTATCACAAATTAATTGGCGAATGTTAAGCATTGTCACGCCTTTTATATTATTAGGTCTCCTTTTAGCTCAGCTATTTGCCCATCAACTAACTATCCTAAGTTTAGATGAAACCATTTCAAAAGCTCTAGGACAGCGAACCTTGGCCATGACCATAAGCTTATTAGCAATTGTTCTCCTTCTATCTGCTGCATCGGTTGCTATTGTCGGTACAGTATCCTTCATCGGATTAATAATTCCACATTTTATCGCCCTATTTGTTGGTAAAGATTACAGAAAACTATTACCACTTGCTGCATTCGCTGGTGCAACTTTTATGCTTTGGGTTGACTTGTTTAGCCGAATCATTAATCCTCCGACAGAAACACCAATCAATGCTATTATTAGTATTATCGGTTTACCTTGCTTCCTTTGGTTGATTAGAAGGGGGAAAAATCTATAATGAAAAAGAATAAACAGAGCTTTAGTATTATATTATTGATTAGTCTCTTGCTTCTGGTCTTTGTCTTGTCCCTCTCAATGGGCTATGCTAAATCTTCCTTAATTGATGTTATTGAAGTCTTAGTTGGAAAATCAAGTTCTTCCATGATTTTTATAATTACGAAAATTCGTCTGCCTCGGATTATTGCCTGTATGCTTGGAGGAGCTTCGCTAGCTCTATCAGGAATGTTGTTGCAGACACTGACCAAAAATCCTTTAGCAGATTCAGGGATTCTTGGAATTAATACCGGTGCAGGTCTTGTCATCACTATCATGGTAGGATTCTTAGATATGACCAATCCAATGACGATTGCCCTCATGCCACTCTTTGCTATGATTGGCGGTATTCTAACCATATTTATCGTCTACTTCATGTCACGTAAAAAAAATAATAATATCAGCCCCACTCGTCTCATTATCACTGGTGTTGGGATGTCCAGCATGCTATCAGGCGTAATGGTGTCCCTAATCAGTAAAATAAACGATTTTAAAATGACTTATATTGTAGAATGGCTGAGCGGTAAAGTTAACGGTGGTGATTGGACAACTTTAGCCATCTTTAGCCCACTACTTCTTCTTATTTGGATACTCACTTATAGTCGAAGTCATTCTCTAAACATCATGAATCTCAATGAACAAACTGCACTTGCTTTGGGACTCAATCTGCAAAGAGAGCGACTGTATACGCTGATTTTGTCAACTGCACTTGCTTCACTCAGTGTAGTCTTAGTTGGAAATATCACCTTTGTGGGACTTGTTTCTGGTCACATTACCAGAAGATTTTTGGGAAATGACCATCGCATCAGTCTACCTGCCTCGATGTTGGTTGGTATGATTATTCTACTACTTGCCGATACTATTGGACGAATTCTACTTGTTGGAACAGGTATTCCAACTGGTATCATAGTCTCTATGATTGGCGCACCATATTTCCTCTATCTGATGACCACTATTGATTAGATATTTTATCCTAATATAGTTGAATGACTATAAAATGGAAGTCTTACTTTTTGAAAATCAAAATGATACATCATCAGTTTCGACTAGCCCGACCCTAGTACTGCCTTCGTCTCACTTCTTCGTCTGATTTTGAAATTATTTGAGTATCAATAGACTTGTACTGACTTTTGAAACTAAAAACGGCTCTTGCTCTCTAGAAATTAGGAAAGAGTAAAAGTCCGAGGGACCTTTTTTCATGAGCTTGAAAATAAGAAAGCGAATCATGGTGCAGTGGATCGTTTTCTTTATTTTGCTTTTTTAGCTAGGTCATCTACTGCTTTAATAAAAATATAGGGTTGCTCGACATGAATATCATGACCACTATCTACATTGTCAATCAAAGTGTTATCGCTCAATAAGGTGTCAACACGTTTGGCATCCTCGGCATCCATAGCACTGAGAAGAATGCCTTTCTCGTCATAATAGTCTTGAAAATTAGCTGGTTTAGCGACATGTAACAGGATGGAAGGGCATTGAACTTGCTTTAGGGTTTCTTCTTGGGGAAAATCCCTAAACCATGAAAAATCATAAAAGGCCAGTCCAAATCGTAAATCATAGTCACCAGTCCCATCTTGCAGATTGGCTGTTAAATCATAAATTTGATTCACTTTTAATTCAGGTGGGTAAAGCCAGATCCTAGGGATTTGCTGAGGATGTTTTTCCATAAACTTAAGAGCTGGATTTTTAACAATTTTATCAAAATTGGTCTGGCTGCCAAAGAGTTCTGCCAGATAGGTATGTTCTAAAGAATATCGAGTAAAGTTGCTTTGGCCACTAGCTAAAAAATCAGCCATGTCTTTAAAGCCTAACCAGGCAAATGTAAATTCTGCCCTTCCTGGTTCTGTGGCAAAGAAGGGAGTATCCTCAATCAGGAGGCCTTTAACCTCTCCAGGGGCATTGGCTGCAATCCAAGTGGCCAAGAGTCCTCCCGATGAATGTCCGGAAATAAGAACGGCTTCTCCAATGACGTTTTGGATAAACCAGATTAAATCCTGTCCGATTGCCTTTGCTGAGTATTTTTCAGGGGACTTGCTGGATCCTCCGTGACCATAATAATCAACAGCATAAATATGGTAACGCTGTGATAGTTCTCCTAGCACCTTTGCATAGTCTTCCCAAGATACTTGCTGTCCATGCAGCAAGACTAAAACCTCTCCATTATCTGGCCCCTCACCGTAATTTAAAATAGAATGGTCTGGCAAAGTCACTTGTTTTTCTTGGAATTGGGCTTTTTCGATCAGTTTGGCCTCTTTTTGGTCATAGGTCATATTTCGATGGGCATAAAGAGCCAGACCTAAGCCTAGGCTGAGTAAAATAAGGCTTAAAATAATAAACACTCTTTTCTTTATTCCCTTCTTTTTCATTTGTTCTTTATATCCTTTTCTTTTTTTCAAGAGCCTGATAACCCTCTAAGAAGAAATTAAGATCTAGTAAGGCTAGCCCTCTGTCTACATCGCCGACCAACAGTAATTCATCTCCAACTTCGATAGAAAATAGTTTCCTAGCCCTATAAGGTAGATCTATGCGCCCGCCTTCTTGAACTTGTATACTGCCAAAGATGTATTTCCCTTTTTCTTGAGGGAAAGCTAAAAGTTCGGCATCTAAGTTTAATAAGTCCTCGATACTAAGATCAAATAATTCCGCCAATTTAGCACATGCCAGGACATCAGGCAGACTGCTACCAGACTCCCATTTTGCGACGGTTTGCCTAGATACTCCAATTTTTTCCGCTAACTTTTCTTGAGAAAGTTCATATCTCCTTCTTAATAACTTAATATTTCTATCAATCATAAAAACCTCACTCTTTATATATATCCACAGTATATCAAAAAGGGAAGAGTTTACAAGCAACCGCTAATGACAAAATTCCTATTTATTGTTAAAGATAGGAGCTTTAAAGCTCTTCTCTCAAGTAAAAAATAATTATATATGCTTAAACCTGTATCTCATTTACTGATTATCTTAATCAGGCTCTATGAGACACAGGTTTTTTAATTTTTCTTGGGACATGCATTATCCTAGAGAGGGATCTAAAAGAGGCTGCCAGATTTTGGGACTACCAAAAGTTGCAGTTAGTTGACCTTTTTGTAGGATATGATTTGCCATTTCTCCAAGCAATTGCGGTCTGCGTGTCCATTTTCCAAGTTCCAATGAAGTATCTAAGACATAGATGGTAAAACGGTAAGAATGATTTTGACCCAAGGGAGGATTTGGCCCAGCATATCCATGCCAGCCGTAAGCAATTCCCTGCCGAGCATCTTTAACTTGCGGTACCACATATCCTTTTGAGAGTGCCCCCTCAATATGAGTTGAAGCTGGTATGTTCCAAATCAACCAATGTGTAAAGTGTTTGGTTAAAGGATGAGAGATATCTTCCAAGATAATCGTCACAGTTTTTGCATTAGGGGACAGATTGTGAAGATAAAATTCTGGTGACAAATCTTCTCCTCTCCCAGTATGTTTCACTGGAAATTCACCGCCTTCAAAAAAACCAGGGCAAGTAAACTCTAGTTTGTCTATCATAAAAACACTCTCCTTCTAGTCATAACGCCCTATGGCTTTATGATAGTTAGTGACTGCTACTTCTAACCATATATTCTATGAAATCAATCTTTGATGTTCCTGTCAATATATCGGCCAACGAAGAGGTTTCAGACTAGGAACAAGTACCTAAGTATAGCAAAACAATAGTAACGACCTATCAAAGTTAAGCCAAATGACTATAGTTCCGCTACGAAAACAAAGGTTTCAGGATCTAGACTTAATTTAAGTTTATAAGTCTGTTGGTCCGTTTCTTTTAAATAGCCAAGTATCAATAAACTATCAACAAAAATATCTTTACGCTTTTGTTTAATGCTATCCTTGCGACAAAATTTCAAAAGTGTTGTCGTCATATATTTTAGTGCATACTCTGGATTAACATCACCTAATATCTCATAGAGTTTTTCTTGTTCTTGGGATAATGGCTGCGCTGTTTTTAACTTATAGAAATAGTTAGATAGTGTCAGCTTATTTCGGCTGAAGTCAGTCTTCTCAATAAGTCTTGCCTGATTAGTAGCGTTAGCCAGCTCCGTTTGGAATTCCAGCGCTAGCAAATCTTCATAGGCTTGACTTTCTGTATCAACAAAAATCATATCATCTAGATTTACAGGCTCTGCTATTTCCAAAAGTAGCAAGTCAAGGCTATAGCGTTTATCTTGCCGAACAATATAACCCGCTTGAACGTAATCTTCAATATCACGGTCTATCTTAGTCACGTGGGGAAAGTCACGCTTTATCTGGCGAAGAGTAACATCATCATGACTATATAAATAGTTAATCAGCTCTTGAAAAAATGGCTGGCGCGTTAGTTTATTTGGATTGAATATTTTAATCATGATGCTATTATAGCACAAAATAAAAAGTAACTTCAAAAAGCAGTAAAAACTCAGAATTCTCATTGGGAAAACTGAGCTTTTACTATCTATTGGAGTACTATCCTAAGTCATTGAAGAGTTCTTCCATTCGAGTGATTGCTTCTGCAGGAAGGGCATTTTCTTGATTGTCATGGTTATGGTTGAGTAGGAAGTTAAGTCGAATTTGCATACGCTCTTTAATCATTTTGCGATAGTCAGTATCAAATTCTGGTACTTCATATCCTTCACATTCAACATAGCTGAAACCAGTAAGTGGTCCAAATTGTTTGAAATCACCTTTATTATCAACGACGTGTTCAACAAGTGAAAGAGTCAATTCTTTTGGAATTTTCTTACCTAGGTATGATCCTGTATTGATAATATAGCAATCTACGCCAGATTCAAAAAGATTTTCAAATTTTCTATAATCTTCATCAAGCGGATAAACTCGGAATGGGTTTGCATATGGTTCGATGATCAGGCTGTTTAAATTGTCAGAAGTGTTTTCAGCACTTGAACGCATAGTCATCAATGTACATCCCATTGTAGCTGCCATAGCTGGTGTATCAATTTTCACCAATGGTGGCAGAGAATCATCTTTCATAATCCAGAAAATAGAATGAATAGGATCTTCAATTTTATCAACACGGTTTGGTGTAGCATAACGTGATTTAACAGTACGGCCATTACCATTTCGGACGTCTTCAGTAACAAGACGGAGCTTATCTTCGGTATCTAGTGCTACACCGCAGTTTTGAACTGTGACAAAGTAATCTTGCTCAGGATGTCCTGCAGGATAATCACTGGTTTTATCAAAGTAGGCTGGTTCAAGTGCGATTGAAGAGCCATCGGTTGCTGAGATGATAAAGGCATCATCATGAAGAACATTGATTTCATATTTACCATCATGTTTAGCATGAGTCAGAGTGGATTTTCCTGATCCAGACAAGCCAAAGAAGCTGGCAACGTGTGGTTCTTGACCATCTTTACGGAAAATTTTCAAACCACCGTGACATGAAACATAGCCATTACGTGCTGCAGTTCCCCAAGCAAGAGTTAAGGTTGATTTTTTCAGCTCTCCAAAATAATACATTCCTAAGATAACAGCACAATTATGATTGGTATCAAAATAAGCTAGTCCATCTGGATAATCTGGGTGAGTCCATGTTGGATCTGAGAAAATATAGATATCTGTTGCTTCATAACGTTTCGATTGACTCAAACGACCTTTGAATGTCTCATCCAAAATTTGGAAGTTCATCAACCAAGAATAGAGATTATTGACATCGTCTTCTGGTAACATTAAGTGCGCCCTAAGCATAAAGTCTTCATCAAGACCAACAACGGCATCTGCCTTTAGAAATTGGCGGTGACGAGACTTAAAAATAGCATCGCGCACAATAGGCAACAGTTTTGCATCCTCGGCCTTGTCTTTACCATAGATACGACGAGCTTTGGCTGTACGTCCAACGATTGCACCAGAATTCGAAAGTAAAACACGGGCATCTTCTGGCAATCCTAAGTCATTAGCATGAGCAACTGCCATATCAAGAACAATTGTATTTGGAGCATTGTAAGCCAAATGATAGGCTTCTTCCATATTTTTGACTAACTGGACATGATTTTCATAAAAGGCTGATTCAACTGTTGTTTTTAAAGGCGAAAAATAACTTGTATCTTTGCGCAATGCTTCTACTGAAAAATGTTGGCGTGTTACCATAAAGTTCCTCCTTATTGATTTACTCAATTAATATATAGAACAGAAAGTACTTTTTACTAAAAATCTGGAATTAAATACCCAAAAAATCAAGAATGAAGCAGATGAAAAGATACAAGCTAAACTAAATTAAGGCATTTCCATATCATCATTTAGCATTTTGATTTTAAACGAGTATAGGTATTTTTACTAGGGCTACCCAAACCCAAGACCTCCTATTAAGCATTCCAGTTTTCTCATTCTTCTTACCACCTGATATTGTCTAATTTGATCTCCACCATTTGGCATTTTCTTTAGATCCTTAAAAAAAGGAAATCTACTAAGTACTTTTCGTTTTATCTTTACCATGAAACTATTATATCATAAAAACGCTTACATTTTCCTAAAATAAATGTTTTTAAATGAAAAAATTTCAGGAAATATTTGAGACATAACTTAGTATTCAGTAAATTCCATATATTTTACATTCCTAAAAGTATACCCCATTCTATGGTAGGTACTCATGCCGGTTTTATGACTACTCTTTAAAAGTCAAAATGATAAATTGTTGATGCTCCAGATTTTCCTTTGTCAGCTCGCCTTTTCTGATTTTTTGAGAATAAGTGCAGATTCTTGATAGTATTTCCTTATAAAAAAAGAAGCTGGGCAAAAAGCCCAAGCCTCTGTAATAAAGTTCGGAATATGACTAAGACGCAGTAGCCTAGTGGATAATACTTCGCTTTTTCAAAGCTCGAATTATCCTACTAGTCCTTGCGGGGGTGGGACTACGAACTCTTTTTAGGTTTGTCGAGTTCTGTCCCACTCCCATATTAATAGTTTTTTTATGCGTTAAAGCTGTCAGTCAATTGTGGGACAACTTGTTTCTTACGTGAAACAGCTCCTTCAAGGAAGGCGTGGTTGTTTTCAAGTTTGAAGTTGAAGGCTGATTCAACTTTATCCATATTGTTACCAAGCGCCAAGATTTCTGAGTTAGAGTTAAGGATGTCAGTAATCATAAGCACGAAGTCTGAGTAGCCATTTGCTGCATTTGAAGCTGTCATTGCTACTTCGATATCTGCTTGACGAGCCAATACTTCGTTGATATCAACTGTATTAACTTGAGCAACGCGTACATTATTTCCGTTCAATTCAAATGTTTTAGCATCGATGTCAATCAATTCTTCTGCTGATTTACTTGCAAGGTTTGTCCCTGCTTTAAGCATTTCGAGGCCGTATTCTTCCAATTTAACACCAGCAATTTCAGCCAATTCTTTAGCAACTTGTGGATCAGATGCTGCAGTTGTTGGTGATTTAAGCAAAAGTGTATCTGAAATCAAACCTGACAAGAGCAGTCCTGCAACTTCTTTTGGAAGTTCAACACCAGCTTCTTTTGATGCACGGTAAACGATTGAAGATGCTGAGCCAACTGGTTCCAAACGCATGTAAAGTGGATTAGCTGTTTCAAAGTTAGCCACACGGTGGTGGTCAATAACAGCTACTACTTCAACATCGCGGATATCTGAGATAGATTGTTGGAATTCATTGTGGTCAGTCAAGATAACTTGGCTAACACCTTCTGCTTTAGCTGATTCAACAACACGTGGTGCTTCAACTCCAAAATAGTCCAAAACAAAAGCTGTTTCTTCGTTTGGTGTTCCAAGAGCTACAGCTTCAGCATCGCGACCCCAAGCTGTGCGTTCAAGATAAGCCCAACCATATGATGATGCGATAGCATCTGTATCAGGATTTTGGTGACCAAAAACTAAAAATTTAGACATGTTCATTACCTCTTAAGTTATTTTCACTCTATTTTAGCAAATTTTAAGGAAGATAGCAAAGCTCCTGAACAAGATGTTTGTGTCAAGTTATTCTCGGAAAGTTTTTCAAAAGTCCTAAATCCATTTCTTCATTTGTCCAATTGGACTACTTGTTGCACCGTTTA
>Ga0334887_1000087_pt1 | contig 141627 bp, 125 predicted proteins | sample GraSluR1_MG_10_FD_207217 | JGI IMG/M metagenome (GOLD analysis project Ga0334887, IMG submission 207217) | Sludge microbial communities from methane-producing bioreactor in Wageningen University, Netherlands - Granular Sludge_18_07-R1 | ecosystem: Engineered > Bioreactor > Anaerobic >...
GTAATGTGTTCAGAATTTAATATTGAACACCCTTCAGCTAGGTCCTTAACAGGTATTCAAGCTGAGCTTGAAAGAGCTATATTGCTCTATAATTTGGGATTCTTTATCAACTAGCACCACGAGTATCATTTATTTTAAAACAATAGCAAAGAGTTTATGGGAGTTAAGCAGAGTCAGTGATTTCCACAAAAACTCTTAATCTTTTAAAGTAAAATGTAAGAATTCAATAAAATGGTCAGCCCAATGTTTTTCATGGTGAATCTCATTAGCCATAATCAATAACTGAATATTTTCCATCGGATGGCCAGTTTTAAGAAGTGATTGATAGTAGTGTAGGGTACAATCAATATAAGCCTGGTTCATATTTGGTGCAAAGGTTTCATCAACTTCATCACCCTCTTTAGTTCCAACTTGGATAAAGACTTTACTGTCTTTATTTAAAGGATGAGAGTCACAGAAACGCAAGAAATCACGTTCGCTGAACCATGAAGCAAGTGAGAAAACACCTAGATTTCCGAAAACTTCAGGGTAGGCAGCCCCCATATAGGCAGTGATGATACCGCCCATTGAAGAGCCCGCTAAGAGTGTATTTTCTCGGTCAGTTTTTGTACGATAAGTTTTATCTATGAAAGGTTTCACGGTATTGACTACCCACTCACCGTAGGCCATGCCATCGCCACCAACACTGGCAGTCTCACGAGTTGTACCAACATCAGTCATCCAAGGGGCATATTCATTTAGTCGATTGCCCTCTGCGTTATCAATACCAACGATAATAACCTTTGGCAGCTCTTTATGATTCTTAATCGTTGGAATTATTTTCCATGAGTAACCTGAGAATGATTCCTTACTATAGAAAATATTTTGGCCGTCATGCATGTATAAAACAGGGTAGCTGGCCCATTCTTCCTTATTATAATCTTTGGGCAAAAGAACACGAATTCGACGTTTTTCTTTGTAATAATCGACATCCAAGTAGTGCTCTTTCATTTCAAGATAGTAATTATTAAGTTTAGTTTTTTTCATAGTTACTCCTAAAGGGAAAGTTACAGTCATTATATCATAATTTAAGTTTATTTTGAATATTCTGTCCAATCTCTTTTGGAAATAGCAGAGCATTTAATCGAATGAGTCGAAAAGATTACATTTATCGATTTGAAGATTATTTTTAAGCTTTGCTTTTAAGGTGATTTTGTCTGAGATTGTCATACCATTCTAAAGAAATGCACTAGGTAATGTGGTATAATTGAGATGTTATGACGGAAAATAAAATGCGTAAATATGCTGTTGTTGATTTAGAGGCTACTGGTGCCCATTCGACAGCAGCGATTATTCAAGTTGGGATTGTGATTATTCAAGGTGATGAGATTGTTGATACTTATCAAACTGATATTAATCCCCATCAGCCTTTGAGTGAACACATTATTAAATTAACTGGAATTACAGATGAGCAGTTGGCAAAGGCACCAGATTTTTCTCAAGTTGCCAGAGACATTTTTGAATTAATCGAAGACTGTGTTTTCGTGGCTCACAATGTCAAATTTGACGCCAATCTTTTAGCAGAACAATTATTTTTTGAAGGTTATGAACTTCGGACGCCCAGAGTTGATACGGTTGAGTTGGCGCAGGTTTTCTATCCGACTTTTGAAAAATACACTTTACCAGATTTATCAGAATTATTGGAGTTGGAACTTTCAGATGCTCATACTGCGATTTCAGATGCTTTAGCAACAGCTCAGCTATTTTTTAAACTAAAAGAAAAAATTGTTAGCTTACCAAAGGAAACTTTGGAGCAGATTCTAGACTTATCAGATAATTTTTTATTTGAAACTCGGATGGTTGTTGATGAAGTTTTTGAAAAGTCGAGACTTTTTGCCCATGAAAAACATCAACTGGTAGGTGGACTAGTCTTGCAAAAAGCCAGCTCAGTCCAGTCTGAACGTCATCTTTCAGAGGACTTCAATGTCAATATGGCCCTGCTCGGTTTGGAATCAAGAGAACAGCAATCAGAATTTGCAAATCTTGTGGAGCAAGAACTTGATCAAAGGGAAGTTAGTTTTTTGGAAGCTCAAGCTGGCCTTGGTAAAACCTACGGCTATTTGTTGCCTCTTTTAAAGCAAGCAGAAAACACTCAAATAATCGTGTCTGTTCCAACTAAAGTTTTACAAGACCAAATGATGGCTAATGAAGTTAAACAGCTGTCTCAAGTGTTTCAAATCAGTAGCCATAGTCTGAAAGGTCCTCGTAACTATATTAAATTAGATAATTTCTATAATAGTTTAAGGAATCAAGGGGACAATCGCTTGGTTAATCGCTATAAAATGCAGATTTTAGTTTGGCTGACTGAAACTGTAACTGGTGATTTAGATGAAATCAAGCAAAAGCAACGCTATCAAGCCTACTTTGATTTGATTAAGCATGATGGACATTTGAGTGCAGAATCTCAGTTTTATGATGTTGATTTCTGGCAATTGTCTTACTTAAGAGCGGAGTCGAGTAGACTTTTGGTAACAAATCACTCTTATTTTTTGGAGCGTGTTCAAGATGATAAAGCCTTTGCGGCTGGTAAAATCCTAGTTTTTGACGAGGCTCAAAAATTGATTTTTAATTTAGAGCAGTTTTCACGAAGACAGGTTAATCTGACGCAATTACTACAAAAGACACAGAAGTGCTTGGTTGACCAAAGGCCACTTTTAGAGCAAAGACTCCTAGAAGGTCTTAGTTTCGAGCTATCGCAGGCTGTATTAAATTTGCATCAGAATAGACAAGTGAGGCTTTCATCAGATCAGATTGAGAGAATAGGTCATCTAGTGACGGAGCTTTCACTTCCAGAAGTTGAGGAATTGCGAGATTGCTTTAATCCACAATTTGATGATTTTTGGTTAGAATCTCAAGAAGAAAATGAAAAGCGTACCGTTTACCTAAATGCGGCTAGTGATGCTATCCTAGATTTTAATGCTTTCTTACCAGAAACTCGAAAGACCTATTTGATTTCAGCGACACTACAAATTAGTCCTAAAGTTAGTTTGGCACAGTTGCTGGGCTTTGATGACTATCGTTATGTAGCAATTCCGAAAGAAAAGAGACCTAATCAAAAGATTTGGATTGATGAAACAATGCCTGGAGTTGATGAGGTGTCAGAGGAAGATTATTGTTTAGCGATTGCAGAACGTCTTTTAAAACTTGAAAGTCTGGATAAGCCGATCTTAGTACTTTTTAATGCCAAAAAAATGATGCTGAAAGTTTCAGAGATTCTGGATAAGTGGGAAGTTCGACACTTGACACAGGATAAAAATGGCTCTGCTTATAACGTTAAACGACGTTTTGATCGTGGCGAGAGCTTTATTTTGCTGGCTACAGGCGCTTTCTGGGAGGGTGTTGATTTTGTGAATCCAGATAGAATGGTTGAAGTTATTGCACGTATTCCTTTTGACAATCCTGAGGACTTTTTTGTCAAAAAAATAAGTAATCATCTTCTAGCTGAATGTAAAAGTCCATTCTATGATTATTCATTACCAATAGCTATCCTTAAACTTAAACAAGCTATTGGTCGAACTATGCGTCGTGATAGTCAAAAGTCAGCTGTTCTTATTTTGGACAATCGGATTTTAACTAAATCTTACGGTGGAATCATTCAAAAAGCATTGTCCGAAGAATTTTATGTGTCTCAGGAAAAAAATGAGGACAGGCTGGTAGAATTGGCAAAATTTCTGGTATAATGAAATAGATATTGTATTAAGGAGGAAGCAATGAAGAAATTAACACCAGTAAAGCAGTATTTACTTGGCTTTACCCTAGTTTTCATTGCGCTTCTAATAGCAATAGTCGCTGTCTTTTATTCTGCTTTAAGTCCACGTTGGCAAGCAGAAAAAGAAGCCCAAGCTCTTGCAAAAGAATTTGCGGAATTAAAGACGATCACTTCGGTTGATGTGTACAATGGTAAACAGGCTTACTATAGTGTTTTTGGAAGTAATTCTAAAGACGAAAAAGAAGTCGTTGTCATTAGCAAAGAGGACCAAGAGATTTTTGTTTTTGAGGAATCAGAAGGCATTAGTCGAAAACAGGCAGAGAAAGTAGCGAAGAGTTCAGGTGCAAAAGGGATTTCGAAAGTAGTTTTTGGTCTTTCGAATCAAGAACCTATCTGGGAAGTGACAGCTGATAATGGTTTTTATCTCATTAGCTTTGAAACAGGCGAGCTCATTAAAAAGGAGGGCTTATGACAAAATTATCAAATCGTGTGTTGGAAATGGAAGAAAGTGTTACTCTAGCTGCTAGTGCGCGTGCTGCAGCACTAAAAGCGGAGGGAAGGGATATTTTATCCCTAACTTTAGGGGAACCAGATTTTGTTACTCCAAAAAATATTCAGGATGCTGCTATTGAGTCTATTCAAAATGGTAAAGCTAGCTTTTACACAGCAGCTTCAGGTCTACCTGAATTAAAAGATGCGATAAATGTCTATATGACCAAGTTTTATGGTTATTCAGTTGCCCGTAATCAGATTGTTGTTGGTTCAGGTGCTAAGTTTATCCTCTATGCCTTTTTTGCAACAGTCATTAATCCTGGAGATGAAGTTATTATTCCAACACCATGTTGGGTTTCTTATGTGGACCAAGTCAAGATGGTAGATGGAGTGCCTGTAACCGTTCAGACTGTTGAAAGCAATGATTTTAAAGTGACAGTTGAGCAACTTGAGGCTGCTCGCACAGATAAAACTAAAGCAATTCTTCTAAATTCACCTTCAAATCCGACAGGCATGATTTATAGTCGTGACGAATTACAAGCAATTGGTGAATGGGCAGTTGAACATGATATCCTTATTTTGGCTGATGATATTTATGGTCGCCTGGTCTATAATGGTAATGAATTTACTGCCATTTCAAGTTTATCAGAAGCTATTCGTAAACAAACAGTTGTGGTTAATGGCGTGTCTAAGACTTTTTCAATGACTGGTTGGCGTATGGGATTTGCTGTTGGTGAACCTGAAATCATTTCTGGAATGGCTAAAATCATTAGTCAAACAACTTCAAATCTTGCTGCTGTTACCCAATATGCTTCAATCGAAGCATTAACTGGTGATCAATCTTCGATTGAAGAAATGAGACAAGCTTTTGAAGAAAGACTAAATACAATTTATCCATTACTTTGCGAAGTGCCTGGATTTGAAGTAGTTAAACCTCAAGGTGCATTCTATTTATTCCCAAATGTCAAAAAGGCTATGGAAATGAAAGGTTTTAATGACGTTAATGACTTTACAAATGCTTTGCTAGAAGAAGCAGAGGTTGCACTTGTGACTGGTGCTGGATTTGGTGCACCTGAAAATGTTCGCTTGAGTTACGCAACTGACCTTGACACACTTAAAGAAGCTGTCCGCCGCATCAAAGCCTTTATGGAAGCTTAATCTTTCTGAAATAGCTTTGCTATCTATTTTAGAAATGATAAAATAATACATAGATAAAATTAGAAAAGAGAAAATCAAACGATGACTAAAGATTTAGTAACGATTATTGATGTGCCTAAACATGTTGGTGAAGAAGTCACTATTGGCGCATGGGTTGCAAACAAATCTGGAAAAGGAAAAATTGCCTTTCTTCAACTACGTGATGGCTCTGCCTTTTTCCAAGCAGTAGCTTTCAAACCAAATTTCCTTGAAAAATTTGGTGAAGAAGAAGGAGCTGCTAAATTTGATACCATTAAGCGTCTTAGCCAAGAAACATCTGTTTATGTGACTGGTGTTGTTAAAGAAGATGAACGTTCAAAATTTGGTTATGAATTGGACGTGACTGACTTGGAAGTAATCGGTGACTCTGTAGACTATCCAATTACACCAAAAGAACACGGTACAGATTTCCTTATGGATAATCGTCATCTTTGGCTCCGTTCTCGTAAGCAAGTTGCTATCCAGCAAGTACGCAATGCCATTATCTATGCGACTTATGACTTCTTTGAAAAAAATGGTTTTATCAAGTTTGATAGCCCAATTCTTTCAGGAAATGCAGCAGAAGATTCAACAGAACTTTTTGAAACAGATTACTTTGGTCAGCCTGCTTACCTAAGTCAATCAGGACAGCTTTATCTTGAAGCTGGGGCAATGGCTCTTGGTCGTGTTTTCGACTTTGGTCCAGTTTTCCGTGCTGAAAAATCAAAAACTCGCCGTCATTTGACAGAATTCTGGATGATGGATGCTGAATATTCATTCCTATCTCATGAACAATCTTTGGACTTGCAAGAAGCTTATGTCAAAGCACTTATTCAAGGTGTTATTGATCGTGCTCCTCAAGCTCTTGAAACACTCGAACGCGATGTAGACGCTCTTAAACGTTACATTGCTGAGCCATTTAAACGTGTTTCTTATGATGATGCTATTACACTTCTTCAAGAACATGAAGCTGATGAAGATACAGATTACGAACACCTTGAGCATGGTGATGACTTTGGTTCACCACATGAAACTTGGATTTCAAACTACTTTGGTGTTCCAACCTTTGTTGTAAACTATCCTGCTAGCTTCAAAGCCTTTTACATGAAACCAGTCCCTGGTAATCCAGAACGTGTTCTCTGTGCCGATCTTCTTGCACCTGAAGGATATGGTGAAATCATCGGTGGTTCAATGCGTGAAGATGACTATGATGCCCTTGTTGCAAAAATGGATGAGCTTGGTATGGACAAGTCAGAATACGACTTCTACCTTGATCTTCGTAAATACGGTTCAGTACCACACGGTGGATTCGGTATCGGTATCGAGCGTATGGTAACCTTCGTTGCAGGTACTAAACATATCCGCGAAGCTATCCCATTCCCACGTATGCTTCATCGTATTAAACCGTAAGCATTAATTCTGTATTCATGGTATCAGACTCTTAGACTCCCACAATCTAATATCGCTCTAACTGAGTAGAGACAAAGAAAGAGTGGTTATTATGCCAAAAATAAAATCAAGTTTGATTATTATCGCGATAGTTTTTATAATCAGATCTTTATGGCAACTCATTGTTCATGGCAATGCCTTTGAAGATTTCATGACCACAATTCTCATTAGTCTGCTTTTGGGTTTGCTAAGTATGCTTGGTGGTACTTTGACTAAATGGTATTAGTAATTTTTGGTGATAATATCTGAGCAGATGCCATATGTCATTGTTGAATCAATTGAGGAACCACTAGTTTGATTTATACAGATAATATTATCAAAGCGCCTCTATGGCGCTTTTTTATGAGGAGAAAGAAATGAAGTATTTTGAAGAAGAGATTTTTGAAGGCAAGAGCATTTCTGGAGATTTGCTTGAAAATCTTCATTTTTCAGATTGTCGTTTTATTGATTGTCGTTTTGAGCAAGTGACGCTTTTGAATTGTCATTTTAGCAATTGTGATTTTAAGAATTGTCATATCATCAGTCCACGTTGTTTGCAATCCACTCTTGAAGCAGGCTTTTTTAGAGATTGCAATCTCATTGGACTAGATTGGTGGTCTTTACGATCAAAGAATCTTTTGGCTCAGCCATTTGTTAAAATTCAAAACTCCTATCTTAAGTACAATACCTTTGTTAATTTGAATCTGAAAAAATTTGACTTTAGGGAAAGTCAGATCGAAGAGTCTAGTTTTGAAGATTGTCAGCTTACAGAAGCACTCTTTTCTTCTTGTTCTTTGAATGGGACTACTTACTTAGATTGTGATTTGCGCAAGGCTAATTTCAAAGAGGCAAAAGGCTACCTTATTGATGTCACTCGTAATCTTATAAAAGAAGCTCAATTTAGCTATCCAGAAGCATTAACACTTTTAGATTCTTTAGGGATTATTGTGGATTGACCAGGCCATAAATACAAAGAAAAACACGAAATTTCCATAGCCTTATGGGCTCAAAGGATTTCGTGTTTTGATTTTTTATTGAGATAGCTGAGCTTTCTGCATTTTCTTAGCGGTTGTCATCATGAGACGGATCCGGTTGAGCTGGTTGACTTCTGAAGATCCAGGATCGTAGTCAATTGGGGCAATATTTGCACCTTTGTATTGACGGCGAAGTTCTTTAACCATACCTTTTCCGACAATATGATTTGGTAGACAACCAAATGGTTGAAGACAGACGATGTTCTTGACGTCATTGTTGAGAAGTTCAATCATCTCACCAGTTAGGAACCAGCCTTCACCAGTATGATTACCGATGGAAATAATCTTAGAAGCGTCCTCAGCGATATCATAAATGGATTCAATGCCTTCAAAGCGCTCAGATTTTTCTAGTGCCTTGTTCATTGGTTTTTCCAAGAGATTGATGGCATCAATGCCAAGTTTAGCAAAACGTTTTGCTTTTTGGCTCATGTTGAGTTCATCAGCCTTCCAGATATTATTGAAAAGAGAGTAATTCATAAAGCCAATGAGGTCTGGGACAACAGCTTCACCGCCTTCGTTTTCAATAATAGCAACGATGTCATTGTTGGCAGTTGGAGCATATTTAACCAGGATTTCACCCACAACGCCGACCCTTGGTTTTTGACCAAAATCGACTGTTTCAAGACTATCAAAGTCCTTGATGATTCGCTTCATATTGCGGTTGAATTCAAAATAGGAGCCTGACTTGATGTTTTTCTTAGCGCTGCTCAGCCATTTTTCATAAAGGGCATTGGCAGAGCCAGGGACAGCTTCGTAAGGACGGACGCGATAGAGAACGCGCTCAAAGAGGTCACCATAGAGAACGCTGATAAGCAGGCGCTTGACAAATGGGAGGGTGATATTCCAGCCTGGTGTTTCCTCAGTTCCTTGATTACCCATAGAGATGGAAACCACTGGAATTTGAGGGAAACCTGCGTCCTTGAGAGCCTTACGTAGCAGTGGAATATAGTTTGTTGCACGACAGCCGCCTCCGGTTTGGGTCATCATGACACTGGTGTTGTCAAGGTCATAGTCACCCGATTGCAGGGCTTCAACCAACTGCCCGATTGTGATAATTGCTGGGTAGCAGGCATCGTTGTGAACGAATTTTAGGCCCACATCAACAGCCTGACGGTCCATAGCAGGTAAGATAACCACATTATAGCCTGCCTGTTTGAAGGCTTCTTCAATCAAACCATTCTGGTGAATAGGAGACAGCATAGGCATGAGAAGGGTGTGGGACTTCTTCATTTCCTTGGTAAAGACGGGTTCTTGTGGAACTATCTCCTCATCTTGTGTCTTAAATTGCGGAGCTTGGTTAAAGATATGGTCGAGATTGGCTTTTTTGAGCTTATTGTCACGTTCTTCAACAGCTGCCTTGAGGGAACGTAGGCGGATACGAATAGCTCCCATATTGCTGCCTTCGTCAATTTTGAGAACAGTGTAGAGCTTATTGTGACCTCGCATGATTTCTTCAACCTGGTCAGTAGTAACGGCATCCAATCCACATCCAAAACTGTTGAGCTGAACCAGTTCTAAGTTAGGGTTTTTAGCAACAACCTTAGCAGCAGCATAAAGGCGTGAATGGTAGACCCATTGGTTAACAACGCGCAAGCCATTGACTTCTTCTAGGCTTGAAACCATATCCTCAGTCAGAACATGGAAACCTTCTTGAGTGATAATATTAGCGATACCATGATTGATTTCTGGGTCCAGGTGGTAAGGGCGACCAGATAAGACGATGGCTTTCTCACCCTTGATGGCAAGGCTAGTCAAAAGCTCATCTGCCTTGTCTTGTAGGTCATTTTTGAAATCAGCTAGCGCTTGGAAACCATTGGCAACTGCTGACCTAATATCTTCAGAGCTGATGTCTGGGTAATCTGCAAAAGCTTTAATTAATGATTTGATTACAGATTCTTCATCCGCCAAATTGATGAAGGGATGGAAGTATTTAATCTCTCCATCACGGATAGGGTCAACATTCTTCTCAATGACTTCAGGGTAGGATTGGACAATAGGACAGTTATAATGGTTTGGAGCTTTGCTATTTTCAATTTGCTCATAAATGACACTAGGATAGAAGATAGCATCTACCTTTTTATCAATAAGAGCTTGGATATGGCCGTGAACCATCTTAGCAGGATAACAAACAGTGTCAGAAGGAATGGTTTCAATTCCTTTTTCAAAGAGTTTTTTATCTGATTTCGGTGAAATTTGTACACGGAAGCCAAGTTCTGTCAAAATAGTATGCCAGAGTGGGTAGTTTTCATACATGTTGAGAACACGTGGAATACCAATGACACCGTGGATGGCATCACGTTTTGACAATGCTTTGTATTTGAATAATTTTTTGTACTTGTAATCAACGAGGTTTTCTTTGGCGTTGCTACGGTCGAATTTTATCTTGGTGACTTTTTCAGCACCGCGTTCACAGCGATTACCCGTTACAAATTTAGAGCCATCAGGAAAGATAGTGACGGTTAGGGCACAATTGTTTTCGCAAAGTCCGCAACGAGTGAATTCTTTTTCAGAGCTGAAATTTTCAAGCTCCTCTAAGCCCATAAGACCGGAGCCCATTTTAGAGTTTATTAAATTTTCATTTACCATTTCTTTCCTCCTTAGGCCATGGCCATTTGGTCTTGGGTCAGATGAGCCATTTCATCTTCATATTTTTCTTGGGCAATGAGGGCACAGCCATAGGCTCCCATGAGTCCAGCAATGCTTGGGCGGACAACTTCGCGACCGCTAACGAGTTCAAATGCTCGAAGGACGGCTTCATTGTAGAAGGTTCCACCTTGGACAACAATCTTTTCTCCCAAGTCTTCGGGTCTCTTAAGTTTGATTACTTTGTAAAGGGCATTCTTGATAACGGAGTAGGATAGACCAGCAGAAATATCTGCAACGCTAGCACCTTCCTTTTGAACCTGTTTAACTTTTGAATTCATGAAGACAGTACACTTTGATCCTAAGTCAACAGGATATTTAGCTAGCAAGGCAATTTGGGCAAAATCTTTGACGTCATATTTGAGGGATTTAGAGAACGTTTCAATAAAGGAGCCACAGCCTGAGGAACAAGCTTCATTGAGTTGAATACTTGAAAGAGCCCCATCTTGAACAAACATAGCCTTCATATCTTGACCGCCGATATCCAAGATGAAATCAACTCCAGGGTTAAAGTAATTGGCAGCCTTAAAGTGAGCCACGGTTTCAACTTCACCGTAATCAACACGGAGAGCTGCTTTGATTAAGTTTTCTCCATAACCTGTCACACATGATCTAGCGATATAGGCCTGTTCTGGTAATTGCTGGTACACTTCCTTGAGAATGGAAATAACATTTTCAAGGGGTTGTCCTTGATTGTTGCCATAGTGCTCAAAGACGATTGCGCCTTCTGGATCAATGAGAACAACTTTTGAAGTAGTAGAACCTGCATCGATGCCAAGAAAGAGAGGTCCAGATACAGTTGTTATATCACGATATTGGGCACTGGCTTGGTTGTGGCGCTGACGCCAAGTATCAAGTTCCTCTTGGCTTTTAAAGAGGACATCTAGGGTGTTTTTGGGAACCAGTGAATCTGAAGTATTATGTTTGAGATTTGTCATGATTTGAGAGAATGAAAGCTGTGTTTGATCCTCATCAAGGGCTGCTCCCATGGCAACAAAGAGTTGGGGATTTTCTGGGAAAATGATATTTTCTTCCTTAATATCAAGGGTTTCGATGAAACGCTGACGCAGTTCACTCATGAAATAAAGTGGACCGCCAAGAAAGGCAATATTGCCAGTGATTTTTCGACCAGAAGCTAAACCAGCAATGGTTTGATTGACCACAGCTTGATAAATAGAGGCTGCGATATCTTCTCTTCTGGCTCCTTCGTTGATGAGTGGCTGAACATCAGTTTTGGCAAAAACGCCACAACGGCTGGCAATAGGGTAGATGGTTTCATAGTTTTTGGCCAGTTCATTGACACCATTGGCATCAGTTTTTAGAAGCTCTGCCATTTGGTCAATAAAAGCGCCTGTTCCACCAGCACAAGTCCCGTTCATCCGCTGCTCAAGGGAATCGCCGAAAAAGGTCATTTTGGCATCCTCACCGCCTAGTTCAATAACCACATCGGTTTGGGGAATTAGGTGCTCAACTGTCGTTGTAGCTGCGATAACCTCTTGAACAAAAGGGATTTCAGCGGCATCTGACAAGCCCATTCCACCAGAACCAGTGATGGCGATGGAGACCGTTTTATTCCCGATTTCATCAATGGCTTCGCTTAAGACCTTAATGGTTGCAGACTTAACGTCTGAGAAATGACGTTCATATCTAGAAAAAATAAGTTGATTATCTTGGTCGAAAACAACTAGCTTAACTGTTGTTGATCCGACATCAATACCTGCTCTATACATGTTTTACCTCTAAATTCTAGGATATCAATTCAATCCTATCAACATTCTGTTGCTTATTAAACAGTCTGTTTGTTATAATGTTATTATAAAACTCTCATTTTTAATTGCAATCGTTGATTTTTAGTAATCTGTTGTTTAAACAACACTTAGTCAACAATCTGTTGATTATCTCGGAGGAAAAAATGAAACTAACTGATATTCGTTACTTAAGAACGGAAAAATTGATTTTCGATGCCTTTACGAAATTATTAAGTCAGAAGGATTATGAAAAAATTACTGTGCAGGATATTGCTGATGAAGCAATGATTAATCGTGCAACTTTTTATGCCCATTATGCTGATAAAGATGCTCTCCAAAAAGGGATTCAAGATCAACTCTTGCAGCAAATGTCTGATATGATTGATGCGGCACAAGTGGCGACCGAGGACACAGTTATGGTCAAAAAAGCGGAAGAATTGTTGTTCAACTTTTACCATGCCTTGGAAATAAATTCTTCTTTGGCTCAGTTGGCGCTCAAGGGTGTCTCACAAGAATTGATGCAGAAAAATTTTGGAGACATGGTCAGAAAAAAATATGCTCATATTCTGAGAAAACTCAATGTGACAGAGTCCGGTCAACCTGTTCCAACTGACTTTATCGTTTCTTATTTGACCAGTATTTTTACTGGGACGCTAGCTTGGTGGATTAAATCGGGTTTCTCTATGCCGGCAAAAGAACTTGCTCGTCTTGTTATTACCTTAATCAGTAATGGTCATTTGACAGTTATGGGAATTACTATAAATAGAGAGTAAAAACACTGAGAATTCAGTGAGTTTCTGCTATAATAGGCTAATGAAAGAAGGAGCACAATGGTAGAAGAGGAATATCTAATTGATGCAGTTGATGGAAAGAAGAAAAAGTTAGCTGAAGGAGTATTTCTTTCAGAACTCAATAGTCGTTTGCAGCAGATTATCTTACATGATCATCCAAACTTAACTGCTCAAAGTTTTATCAGTTATCCGAATTTAGCAAAATATCGCTTGTTATTTGCACAGCAAGTTATTGACAAAGCTAACCGCAAGAATGACTTTGTTAGAGAAACAGTCTTTGATGTTTCAAAACATCAAGATTATCAAGCTCTCGATGTCCAAGAAGAGTGGGATAGTAAGGTGACTTTTGGACAGAAGGTCGCTGATTTGGTTGCTCGTTTTGGAGGTTCTTGGACCTTTATAATTTCCTTTGTTTTACTAATGATAGTATGGATGGCTTTTAATGTTATCAATCCTTTTGGTCTTTCTTTTGATGCTTACCCTTTTATCTTGCTTAATTTAGCCTTGTCAACCCTTGCGGCTATACAAGCTCCGCTAATTATGATGAGTCAAAATCGAGCTTCTGATTACGATAGACTACAAGCAAAGAATGATTACGGTGTCAATCGTAAATCCGAGGAAGGGATTCGTCTATTGCACGCTAAAATAGATCACTTGGTTTTGCAAGATCAATCTGACTTATTAGAAATTCAAAAGTTGCAAACTGAGATGCTAGCTGACATTACCGCTCAGTTAGATACTCTAGAGAGGAATTACCAGGTGCTCTCGGAGTCATTAAAAAATAAAGAAGATAAAGTAGAGTAAGTTCTTATTGTAAAAGAAACAGCGAGAGGAGAAAAAATGACAAAAAGTAAATTAAATTTAGTTATTGTTACTGGGATGAGTGGGGCAGGAAAGACTGTAGCCATTCAGTCTTTTGAGGATTTAGGCTATTTTACAATTGATAATATGCCACCCACTTTGATGCCAAAATTTTTGGATTTGATTGAACAAGCTAATGATAACAACCAAGTAGCATTAGTGGTCGATATGCGCAGTCGCTTATTTTTCAATGAAATCACGTCTGTTTTAGATAAGATTGAATCCAATGAAAATATTGACTTTAAGATTTTATTCTTAGACGCAACAGATGGTGAATTAGTTTCTCGTTATAAAGAAACTCGCAGGAGTCACCCTCTAGCTGCTGATGGTCGTATTCTAGATGGAATTAAGCTTGAACGTGAACTGTTAGCACCATTGAAGAGTCTTAGTCAGAATGTTGTTGATACTACTGAGCTAACACCGCGCCAATTACGCAAGACCATTTCAGAGGAGTTTTCTGGTGACCGCAACCAAACATCATTTCGTATTGAAGTCATGAGTTTTGGATTTAAATATGGTTTGCCCCTTGATGCAGACTTAGTTTTTGATGTTCGCTTTTTGCCAAATCCGTATTATAAACCTGAGTTGCGTGATTTAACAGGTCTCGATGAACCAGTTTATGATTATGTTATGAGTCATGAGTCCTCTCAAGAATTCTATCAACATTTATCAGCATTAATTAAACCCATTCTGCCTGGTTATCAGAAGGAAGGTAAGTCTGTTTTAACCATTGCAATTGGATGTACAGGTGGTCAACACCGAAGCACCGCCTTTGCACACCGTTTGGCTGCTGACTTAAAAGACGACTGGTCTGTCAATGAGACACACCGTGATAAAGATCGCCGTAAGGAGACTGTGAACCGTTCATGAAAAAACCAAAAATAACTGTTATCGGGGGTGGAACGGGTATCCCTGTTATCCTCAATAGCCTGCGTCATGAAGACGTAGAGATTACAGCTATAGTTACTGTTGCTGATGATGGTGGTTCATCAGGAGAACTTCGTTCTGTCATGCAGTTGACACCGCCAGGTGATTTGCGAAATGTTCTTGTTGCCATGAGTGACATGCCAAAGTTTTATGAAAAAATCTTTCAATATCGTTTTCAAGATGGAGATGGTGCTCTTTCAGGTCACCCCCTAGGAAACCTTATCATTGCAGGAATTGCAGAAATGCAGGGGTCAACTTATAATGCTATGCAAATACTGACAAAATTCTTCCACGTAACTGGAAAAATTTATCCTGCCAGTGAAAACCCCTTGACCCTGCACGCTGTCTTTAAAGATGGTCATGAAGTGGTAGGCGAAAGTAACATCGCAAATTACCAAGGTATGATTGACCACGTCTACGTGACAAATACATACAATGAAGAAGAACCTTCAGCCAGTCGAAAAGTGGTTGATGCTATCATGAACAGTGACATGATTGTTCTCGGACCAGGCTCTCTCTACACTTCAATCTTGCCAAACCTTGTTATTCCAGAAATTAAACAAGCCTTGCTAGAGACAAAGGCAGAAGTGGCCTACGTATGTAACATCATGACACAACATGGTGAAACCGAGCATTTCACAGATGCAGACCATGTAGCTGTTCTTAACCGCCACCTAGGTGTGGATGTTATTGACTCAGTTTTGGTTAATATTGAAAAAGTGCCACAAGATTACATGAATTCCAATAAATTCGATGAGTATTTAGTCCAAGTTGAGCATGATTTTAATGGCTTGCGTCAATTAGCCAAGCGCGTTATTTCTTCGAATTTTTTGCATTTGAAAAATGGCGGAGCTTTTCACCATGGCGACTCAGTAGTTGAAGAATTGATGAATTTAGTGAGGATTAAACATTTATGAGTTTTACGATAAAAGTTAAAGAAGAAATCCTCAGTCAAAGTGGAATTGATAAGAGTGAGTTGTCAGCAATTATCAAAATGTCAGGAAGTCTCGGACTAACAGGCCAAGGCTTGACACTTTCAATAACAACTGAAAATGCTAAAATAGCCAGACACATCTATAACCTTATTGAAGGCATTTATAACGTTGTACCTGAAATCAAATACCATCAAAAAACAAATCTCAAGAAGAATCGTGTATACACCGTTTTTATTGATAAAGATGTTAACGAGATATTGTCAGACTTGCAATTAGCTGATTCCTTTTTTGGCATTGAAACTGGTATTAAACCAAGTATCCTTGAAAACGATGATAAAGGACGTTCCTACCTTCGCGGAGCCTTTCTGGCAACAGGTACAATCAGAGATCCTGAATCAGGGAAATACCAATTAGAAATCTTTTCAGTTTATCAGGATCACGCAGAAGACTTAGCCTCTTTGATGCGAAAATTTATGCTGGATGCTAAGGTGATTGAACATAAAAATGGTGCTGTTACCTATTTACAAAAAGCTGAAGACATTATGGACTTCTTGATCGTTATTGATGCTATGGATTGCCGTCAAGCCTTTGAGGAAGTAAAGATTATGCGTGAAACTCGTAATGATGTTAACCGAGCAAATAATGCGGAAACGGCCAATATTGCAAAAACTATTACAGCTAGCATGAAGACCATAAACAATATCATAAAGATTATGGATACTGTAGGATTAGAAAGTTTACCCATTGAATTGCAGCAGATCGCTCAAATTCGCGTTGCTAATCCAGATTCTTCAATCCAGCAGCTTGCAGACAATATGGAACCGCCTTTAACAAAGAGTGGTGTGAACCATCGTTTGCGCAGGCTGAACAAAATTGCGGAAGATCTGTAACATAAAGAAAGAGTCTAGGACAAGAATGACCCTAGGCTCGTATTTATTTGACTATTAATCCTCAATAGAAACAATAATCAGAAAGAAAGGGAGGTAAGAAAAATTGCACAAGATAACCTTTATCTGGGATTTTGATGGTACTTTAGTCGAGTCTTACGACGCTATAAGAGAAGTACTGGTCCTACTTTATGAGGCTTATCAAATTGAACTTGATGAAGACTTCGTTTTTGATTTTATAATAAAAGAGTCCGTCGGTGCTCTCCTTCGACGTTTAGCAGCGGAGCATGATTTGCCTTTTGAAGAATTGCTGCGCTTTTTCAACCGTGAACAAGAAGCGCGTGACCACATGATTAATCTCATGCCACATGCCAAAGAAGCTCTGCAATTTACCAAAGATAAAGGAATTCAACATTTTATCTATACCCATAAAGGTGCGACAACAGGAGCAGTGCTGGCTCGATTGGGAATTGACCAATATTTCACGGAAGTTATTACCTCGGCTAATGGATTTATCCGTAAGCCTCATCCTCAGGGGGTGGACTATCTGATTGAAAAGTATGATTTGGACAAGGAGCAGACCTACTATATCGGAGATCGCAGATTGGATGTTGAGGTTGCTGAAAATTCTGGAATACAATCTATTAATTTAGGGCAGTCAGAATCAAAAATCAATCAAAAAATTGAGAACTTATCTCAAATTATTGATATTTTTGGTGAATAAAGTTTAAAGATTCAATTAGGAGTGATGTGTCAGTTGCTCCTTTTCACTTTTGATATTTTTGATATAATAGAAAAGTTGACGTTTTTAGTCAAAACCTTATAGAAAAGAGAGAGAATTTGGTTAAATCATACAGTAAAAATGCTAATCATAACATGCGACGTCCAGTTGTATCTGAAAATATTGTTCATTTTATGAGAACACGTCAAAAGCAAAATGAAGGACATTTGGCTGAATTAGAAGCTTTTGCACGAAAAGAAAACATTCCTATAATCCCTCACGAAACTGTTGCTTATTTCCGATTGTTGATGCAAACAATGCAACCCAAGAAAATTTTAGAAATTGGGACAGCCATTGGTTTTTCTGCTCTATTAATGGCAGATAATGCACCGGATGCAAAAATTACAACAATTGACCGAAATGAGGAGATGATTGGCTTTGCTAAGGAAAACTTTTCAAAGTACGATGTCCGTAATCAAATTACTTTGGTTGAAGGAGATGCGGTTGATATGCTCTCAACACTAGATGAGACTTTTGATTTTGTCTTTATGGACTCTGCAAAATCTAAATATATTGTTTTCTTGCCAGAAGTTTTACAAAAATTGGAAGTTGGAGGAGTTGTTGTCTTAGATGATATTTTCCAAGGAGGAGATGTTGCTAAGCCGATTATGGAAGTGAGACGAGGCCAAAGAACCATCTACCGTGGGCTTCAAAATTTATTTGATGCAACCCTAAAAAATCCAGATTTGACAGCAACACTACTTCCCCTTGGTGATGGCCTACTTATGATTCGAAAAAATGCAGAGCAGATTAGCTTGTAAAAGTTAAGGCAATTTTAAGAAAATGTGGTACAATAATAGAGTTAATGACAAATTAAGGAGTCTTATTAAATGGCAAAAAACGGAAAAGGCTTGAATAAAGCTGTTACAGGAATTGCTACAGTAGCTGTCACAGCGCTATTAGCATCAGGAGTTACATATTTGGCTGTAAAAGGCGGTAATTCAGAAGATACTAACTTGATTACACTTAAAGGTGATACCATCACTGTTTCTGATTTTTACAATGATGTTAAAACAACTTCATCAGCTCAACAATCAATGCTTACACTTGTTTTGACACGTGTCTTTGAACAACAGTATGGTGATAAAGTGTCTGATAAAGACGTAACTGATGCTTACAATACTACAGCAGCATCATACGGAGATTCTTTCTCAGAAGCACTAGCGTCAGCTGGATTAACAAGTGATTCTTATAAACAACAAATTCGTACGACTAAGTTAGTTGAATATGCTGTTGAACAAGCAGCCAAAAAAGAACTAACAACTGAAAACTACAAATCTGCTTATGAGACTTACAACCCTGATACAACAGCGCTTGTTATCAAGTTGGCAGACGAAGAAACAGCAAATTCAGTTTTGGAATCTGTAAAAGCAGATGGAGCTGATTTTGAGAAAATTGCTACAGAGAAAACAACTGATACTGATAAAAAAGTCAAATATACCTTTGACTCAGCAGACACTGACTTGCCAAGTGATGTTATGTCAGCTGCTTTCAGCCAGGACAAGGACGGTATTTCTGATGTCATCTCAGTTCTTGATTCTACAACTTACACATATTCATATTATATTGTGAAAACAACTGAGAAAACTGAAAAAGACTCAGATTGGAAAACTTACAAAAAACGTTTGAAGAAAATTCTTATGGCTAAATACCAAAGTGATTCTAACTTCCAAAATACTGTAATTGCGAAAGCACTTGAAAAATCAAACGTTAAAGTTAAAGATGATGCCTTTGCAAGCATCTTGTCACAATATGCGTCAACTGATAGTACAGCAAGCTCATCAACTTCAACATCTTCAACAACTGAAGAGTCAACAGAAAGTTCATCAGCTGAATAATTTGCTTGACCAAGGACGTAAAAATAAGTATAATAAATTATTGAGAATTGTTTTCCAATAAACCAGATTCAGAAAAATGGCGGTTGCTGCGAGCCATGGATGGTAGGAAAACATGCTACTCAGTTTAACAATTTAAGACATAATGAGAATGACAAGTTCATTGAATGAAGGTGGTACCGCGGTTTTTCGCCCTTCGTGAAGTGAACTTGTCTTTTTTTGCATTGGAGGTTGAAATGAAAACTTTTCAGGTTAAGCAAAAAATGTGGTCACTCGGTGGGAAATTTACCATTTCAGACGAGTTAGGTATTCCTACATATCTCGTTGAAGGATCTTTCTTTAAAATACCTAAGTCTTTTACGATTTCCGATATGCAGGGGAATTTAGTCAGCAAGATTGATAAACAATTTATGACTTTTTTACCCAAATTCGATGTTATCTTGGCTGATGGAAGATCATTTACCATCAAAAAAGAATTCACTTTTTTTAAACCTCGCTATACTATTGAAGGGTTGGGAATTGAAGTCCAAGGAAATATCTGGGATATGGATTTCGTTCTAAGAAAGAACGGTCAAGAAATTGCTAGAATTTCACAAGAATGGCTGCGTATGACATCTACCTATAATGTTGAAGTATACGAGGATTCATATGCGGACTTGGTCATTTCACTGGTTATTGCAATTGACTATGTCAAAGAACAACAGGCCGCAAGCTCCTCAGCCTCAAATTAATGTCTTGAAAATAAACTTCTCAAATAATATATATCCAAAAGAAAGTCAATAAATTCGTCCTGTGATTGTCGATTTCTGATTTCTTTCAACTTACAAAAACACAAAAAGAAAGGAAGTTCGGTTTAGCTTAAACGAACCCGTCCTAAAAGCTTGGGATTTAGATAAATCTTTTTGAAGGCGAAGCCTTCATCAAAGATTTCCTAAAATTCAGTCGCTTTTTACGAACTTGGTATCTTGTGCTAAACTGAACCCGAGCTAAACGCTGTGTGAAAAAGATAGACCGCCTAGTGCGCAAGCGCACAGCGTTGGTCTCCTATTTTCTTCTCGCTCTTGGTATCTTTCTAGTTGCTATTTTTAAAAAATTTATAATCTCTATTATTAAGAAAGGAACTGAATTCGTCCTGTGATTGTTGGAAAATTGATAGTCTGCCTCAGATGCAAGCATCTGTCGTTAGACTCCTAATTTTCTGTCCAATCACGGGCGGACTCTATATCTTATACTATGAAACAATTATCTTCTGCTCAGATTCGTCAAATGTGGTTAGACTTTTGGAAGTCTAAGGGGCACTCTGTTGAGCCTTCTGCCAACTTGGTTCCAGTAAATGACCCAACTTTGCTTTGGATTAACTCTGGCGTTGCTACCCTTAAAAAATACTTTGATGGATCTGTCATTCCTGAAAATCCACGTATTACTAATGCTCAAAAATCAATCCGTACCAATGACATTGAAAATGTTGGTAAGACTGCTCGTCACCACACTATGTTTGAAATGCTTGGTAACTTCTCAATCGGTGATTATTTCCGTGATGAGGCTATCGAGTGGGGCTTTGAGCTCTTGACTAGCCCAGACTGGTTTGATTTCCCTAAAGATAAGCTCTACATGACTTACTATCCTGCTGACAAGGATTCTTACAACCGCTGGATTGCTTGCGGTGTTGAGCCAGATCACTTGGTTCCAATCGAAGATAACTTCTGGGAAATTGGTGCTGGACCTTCAGGGCCAGATACTGAAATTTTCTTTGACCGTGGTGAAGACTTTGATCCAGAAAACATCGGCCTCCGTCTCCTTGAAGAAGATATCGAAAACGACCGTTATATCGAAATTTGGAATATCGTTTTGTCACAATTTAATGCTGACCCAGCGGTGCCACGTTCAGAATACAAAGAACTTCCTAACAAAAACATTGATACGGGAGCTGGTTTGGAACGTTTGGCAGCTGTGATGCAAGGGGCTAAAACTAACTTTGAAACGGACCTCTTCATGCCAATCATCCGTGAAGTTGAAAAATTATCTGGTAAAACCTATGATCCAGATGGGGACAACATGAGCTTCAAGGTCATTTCTGACCACATTCGTGCGCTTGCCTTTGCTATCGGTGATGGTGCCCTTCCCGGAAATGAAGGCCGTGGCTATGTTCTTCGCCGCCTTCTCCGCCGTGCCGTTATGCACGGTCGCCGTCTTGGTATAAATGAAACATTCCTTTACAAATTGGTTGTGACAGTTGGTCAAATCATGGAATCTTACTACCCTGAAGTCCTTGAAAAACGTGACTTCATCGAGAAAATCGTTAAACGCGAAGAAGAGACCTTTGCCCGTACTATCGATGCTGGTTCAGGTCATTTGGATCAATTGCTGGCGCAGCTTAAAGAAGCTGGTAAAGACACGCTTGAAGGAAAAGATATCTTCAAACTTTACGATACCTATGGGTTCCCAGTAGAATTGACTGAGGAATTAGCAGAAGATGCCGGCTATAAGATTGACCACCAAGGCTTCAAAGCAGCCATGAAAGAACAACAAGACCGTGCCCGTGCAGCCGTTGTCAAAGGCGGTTCAATGGGTATGCAAAACGAAACCCTTGCAGGTATTATTGAGTCTTCAGTCTTCAACTATGAAAAGGAAACTCTTGAAAGCACACTTTCAGTTATCATTACTGACAATGAACGTTCAGAAGCTGTTTCTGAAGGTCAAGCTCTTCTTGTTTTTGCGGAAACACCATTCTATGCTGAAATGGGTGGACAAGTTGCTGACCACGGTCTTATCAAAAATGATAAAGGCGATACAGTTGCCCGCGTGACTGACGTTCAAAAAGCACCAAATGGTCAAGCCCTTCATACAGTTGAAGTCTTGGCTAGCTTGTCAGTAGGAATAAACTACACGCTTGAAATCGACAGCAGCCGTCGTCACCGTGTCATGAAAAACCACACAGCGACTCACTTGCTCCACGCAGCACTTCACAATGTTATCGGAGAGCACGCAACTCAAGCAGGTTCATTGAACGAAGTTGACTTCTTACGTTTTGACTTCACTCACTTTGAAGCTGTAACAGCTGAAGAACTTCGTCGCATTGAAGAAGAAGTCAATGAGCAAATCTGGAATGCTATTGCTGTTGAGACAATTGAAACTGACATTGATACTGCCAAATCAATGGGAGCTATGGCCCTCTTTGGTGAAAAATATGGTAAGAATGTTCGCGTTGTTACAATCGGTGACTATTCAGTAGAACTTTGTGGTGGTACCCACATCAAGAACACTTCTGAAATCGGACTCTTCAAGATTGTCAAAGAAGAAGGTATTGGTTCAGGAACTCGCCGTATCCTTGCCGTTACAAGCCGTGAAGCTTTCTTAGCTTACCGTGAAGAAGAAGATGCTCTTCGTGCTATTGCAGCTACAGTTAAATCTCCACAAATCAAGGAAGTGTCAAACAAGGTAGCTAGTCTTGCTGAGGAGCTCCGCCATTTACAAAAAGAAAATGCAGAGCTTAAAGAAAAAGCAGCAGCAGCGGCAGCTGGTGACGTCTTCAAAGATGTCAAAGAAGCTGGAGCTGTGCGCTACATCGCAAGCCAAGTCTCTGTTTCAGATGCAGGTACCCTTCGTACTTTCGCTGACAACTGGAAACAAAAAGACTATTCAGATGTCCTAGTACTTGTAGCAGCTATCGGTGAGAAAGTTAATGTCCTTGTGGCAAGCAAGTCTAAGGATGTTCATGCCGGTAACCTCATCAAAGTCTTGGCACCAATTGTGTCAGGTCGCGGTGGCGGTAAACCAGACATGGCCATGGCAGGTGGTTCTGATGCCTCAGCAATCGATGCTCTTCTTGCAGCAGTGGCTGAAAACTTGTAATTATTATAGGAGGCTGGGCTCAAGTCCAAGCCACTGTAATAAATTTTCGGAATATGACCAAGACGCAGTAGCCTAGTGGATAATCCTTCGCTTTTTCAAAGCTCGAACTATCTTACTAGGCCTAGCGGGGGTGGGACTACGAACTCTTTTACACTTGTCGAGTTCTGTCCCACTCCCTTTTCTTTTCTCAAAAATAGAGTATAATGTAAGAAAAGCCCAAAGGAGAAGATTATGCGCGACAACCACCTACATACCCATTTTTCATACGATTCTGATGCAGATTTTAAAGATTATTTGGATAATTACGATGGTAGCATTGTGACGACTGAGCACTACGACCTGTCTAATCCCTACACTAAGCAGGATGATGTTCCCGATTATGAGGCTTATTCGGCAGAAATAGCAGAGCTCAACAAAAGCTATGACAACCGCATCAAGCGTGGCATTGAAATCGGCTACTACCAACCGCGAGAAGCAGATATCATCAGCTTCCTAGATGGCAAAGACTATGACCTCAAACTCTTGTCCGTCCACCATAATGGTACTAACGACTATTTAGATGATGAAGTAGCAGACATGGATAAAGATGCCATTATTCAAGAATACTTGGACAAGCTAGAATATGCCATTGGGCGCGTGGAAGCTGATGTGCTGGCGCATTTCGACTATGGCTTCCGTCTTTTCCAAGTCAGTGTTGATGAATTAAAGACCTATGAAGGCCAGCTCCGCCGCATTTTTCAAAAAATGATTGACCATGATTTGGCTTTCGAACTCAACAGCAAATCCATGTACCTCTATGACCATGAGCATCTCTATCTCTATGCCCTAGACTTGGTTAAAGAGTTGGGTTGCCACAAATATTCAATCGGTTCTGACGGCCACAAACTGGAACACTTCCGCCTCAAATTTGACCGTATTCAAGAAATCTTGGATGAAAAAGGGATAGGAGAAACGGAGTTGATATAATTTATACCCTCAAACCGATCTATATATTAAACCACCGAATTTTCAAAACTTGAAATAGGTGTTTTTTTCTATTACCTAGTTCTCTATCATTATTCTTAGTGTTATAATAGAAGGGACACTAACAGAAAGGTAAGCCTATGACCACTATTGATATAAGTGAAGAAAAGATAGCCAGAGAGTCCTCGGCTTTACTTAAGATACTATTAAAAGATAGAACAACAAATAAATCCATTGTATGGGCAACTCGCTCTTATGAATTACTCGGTAAAGGTTTTACAAATAAGGACCATGTTACCCCAAGTAGGATAACTGGTGATTATGCAAGTCTCATCCAACCACGTTCGGAGAAATCTAAAACTGAGCAAAAAGATCGCACAAAAATTCGTGCGGAAGTATTTACACCAACTTGGCTTGTAAAATTACAGAATGGATATGCTGAAAAAGAACTACAGCATTTAGACTTAGAATCTTACGTTAACATAAAGTGGTTAGAAATTACATGTGGTGAAGCTCCTTACATGGTCACAAGATATGACACTGTTACTGGAGACGAAATAGCCATACAAGAGCGCGTAGGTTTTGTTGATAAAAAATTACAGCGAATCAGTAAAGAAGTTGATGAAGAAGAAAGATTTTATGACCTAGTTTTAGCTGCATTTAAAGCTTCATATGGATATGAGTTTCAAGGTGATTCCCTTTTACTAGCTAGAGAAAATCTACTAGCAACATTTGAAGACTATTATCTTATGAAATTTGGAAAAGTGCCAAGTACTAAGAAGAAGGAAGAAATCGCTAATATCATTTCTTACAATGTTTTTCAAATGGACGGCTTGAAGAAAACAACTCCTTTTTCGAATAATACAACAACTGTTATACAATTAGATTTATTTGAAGATGTTCCTGAAATGGAACAAACAGAACCAAGAAAAACAAGAATCAAAGATTGGAATAAAAACAAAATGATAGACTTTGAGAGCCTATCTAGCGAGGAAAGTGGCATGAAATTTGATGTTGTAATTGGAAATCCACCTTATCAGGAAGAGGCACAAGGCACAAGCGACAAACCAATTTATAATCATTTTATTGATGAATCACAAAAGATTTCAGAAAAAGCGTTATTGATTACACCAGCTCGATTTTTGTTTAATGCTGGAAAGACTTCAAAAGCATGGAATAAAAAAATCTTATCAAATCCACATTTTAAAGTTGAGTACTATCAACAAGATAGTTCAAAAATTTTTCCTGGAACTGATATAAAAGGTGGAGTTGCAATTAGCTATTTTGATCAAGAAAAAAACTTTGGTGAGATTGAAACATTTACTGCTTATCAGGAATTGAGTAGTATTTATAAGAAAGTGTTTCATAGTAAAAACTTTGAATCTTTAAGTGAAATTGTGTTTTCACCAGAAAGTTATAAGTTAACACAGGAACTTCATTTTGATTTTCCTGAAATTGAAAATCGTTTAAGTAAAGGACATAAATTTGATGTAACAACTAATATTTTTGAAAAATTATTTGATGTTGTTACAGATACTAAAGTGGAAAAAGACAGTGTACAATTACTGGGAAGACTTGATGGTGAACGTATTTATAAATTTATACCGCGAAAATATATAAGTGGACCACAAAATTTAGATAATTATAAAGTATTCTTACCCAAAGCGAATGGTAGTGGATTATTAGGAGAGACACTTTCTACACCACTTGTGAGCCCACCGTCACAAGGTCATACTCAAACATTTATATCAATCGGTTGTTTTAGTTCAATTTATGAAGCAGAAGCCTTGTTAAAGTATATAAAAACGAAATTTGTGAGAACTTTGCTAGGGGTTGTTAAGGTTACTCAGGACAACAAGAAATCAACTTGGAAGTATGTACCAGTTCAAGATTTTTCTAAGAACTCTGATATTGACTGGGAGAGTGATCTTAATGAAATAGATAATTATTTATTCTTAAAATACAATCTTACCTCTAAAGAAGTTTCTTTCATACAGAATAATATTAAACCAATGGAGTAATGTTAATAGGAGTATTCGATGACAATAAGATATAGTGGTAATGGAATTTATAAATACATTATAAAAAATAATTTAAATAATTATGTGACGTTTACTGACAAAGAATGGCTACTACTTTATGGTGATGAGAATAGTAAACCCAAATTGATGGCTTATGTATATGAGACGGAATCTATGAAGAGTAGTACACCACAAAATGTCATAAATAATGGGAGGATAGCCTACAAATTTTCAAAATTGCTAGATATACCAATTATTCTGATTCATTTTGCTCCGGGAAGCACTGATGTTGATGTTTTTTGGGATAACGAATGGGAAACGAATAGTTATGCAGAGTTAGCGAATATTTTTAGTCAGTTCAATCTTTTAAGAAAAGGGTATACAGGTAAAGATGTAAATAGATATTTGTCAAGTGATTTTCATGCTTGGCAGAGAAATACATTAGGGAATATAACTGTTTCAGATTTTGACTTACTTCAAACAGATATAAATGGTCTTGTAACTAGAGTATTTGAATTGAAAAGGTCATTTTATGAACTAGAATATTGGAAACCTTTCAGAGAAGATTATAAAAATTTTGCATTACTGATCAATGTTCTTAGAAATACTAGTATTAATCTAAATATTATTTATAATCAATTTAAGAACGGTGTTGATTATATTAGTAAGGTAAAACTGTTCGAATTTGAGTGTCCTGAAACTGCTATAAATAAAAATATGGTAGTGTATGAGGAAAAGGGAGTTTTTTCAATAGACTCAATTTTAAATTAATTTTTTATCAAAAAGATATCGAACTTTAATGAAAAGTTATTGTAATAGTTCTAGTATTTTCAAAATAGGAATAATCAATTAAAAGGAGAAACAAATGACTTACAAACAGGATTATCTTGATGATATCTTGGTGCGGATGGCTTATCACTCAAGTGGAATTGAGGGGAATACCATTAGCTTGCCAGAAACAGTAAGTATCATTTTGGAAAGTACTTTACCTAATCGTAGTAAAAGTATTCGAGAATTTTATGAGATTGAAAATCACAAACAGGCTTTCCACTATCTGCTAGATTTATTAACAAAAGAAGAGCCATTTAGTTTAGGTCAGGTGCAGGATATACACGAACTTTTAGTAGATAGGTTACAGCATGACCGTGGTCAATTTAAGACGCAACAAAATGCGATTATTGGTAGTGAGTTTCGTACCGCAAGTCCTCAAGAAACTCCGATGTTAATGCGTCAATGGGCGGATAATATAGCCTATCGACTAGATTCAGCAACAAGTGATGGAGAAGTTTTACAAATTCTTGCTGAAACTCACATTGAATTTGAACGTATTCATCCTTTTTCAGATGGCAATGGGCGTACAGGTCGCATGGTGATGCTGTATTTAGCTATGAAGTATCTTCAAGCACCTGTTACCATATCAAAAGACAGGCGTGCTGAATATATGGAGTACTTAGCTACACAAGATAGCAATAAGTTAGCTCATATGTTGGGAGAATCATTAGATTATGAAAAAGAACGTATGGCACATTTTTAGTTGTCATATGAAGCATTAGGAGATAAGATGTCAGTAAAGATAAAAACATCTAAAGCTATCGAACCTAAAATTTATGCCTATACGACACCTACTGTGACTAGTAATCAAGGTTGGATAAAGATAGGCTATACTGAGCGTGAAGTAGCGCAGCGAATCAAAGAGCAGACTCATACTGCAAGTATTGAAACAGATGTCCTTTGGACAGGTGATGCAGCATATATTAAAGAACCTAATAAGGGTAAAAGTTTTAAAGATCATGATTTTCACTATTTTTTAAAATATCATGACATTGAGCGCCGTCCGAAAACAGAGTGGTTTTATTTTAATGGATCGCCTGAAAAATCAAAATTTCTATTTGATAAGTTTATCCAACATGATACATCAGGCTACCAACCAGGTAAAGGTCAAGAATATACCTTAAGGCGTGAACAAGAAGAGGCTGTTGCACAAACGGCTGACTATATTAAAAAACATAAGGGTGGAAAATATCTTTGGAATGCTAAACCACGTTTTGGTAAAACCTTATCAACTTATGATTTAGCACGTCGTATAGATGCAGTAAATGTCTTAATTGTTACTAATCGACCGGCAATAGCGAATTCGTGGTTTGATGATTTTGATAAATTTATTGCCGCTCAAACAGACTACAAGTTTGTATCTGAAACTGAAGCTTTAAAAAATCGTCCCTGCCTTAGTCATAAAGAATTTGTAGATGCAGTGATTCAAAATATTGACAAGGCAGATAAGATGGGGCAAATAGCATTTATCAGTCTTCAAGACTTAAAAGGCTCTGCTTATCTCGGAGGAGAATTTAACAAACTTAAATGGGTAACGGAATTACACTGGGATTTGTTAGTAATTGATGAAGCGCATGAAGGTGTCGACACCTTAAAGACGGACTTTGCATTTAATAAAATCAATCGTGACTTCACTTTACATTTGTCAGGCACACCATTTAAAGCCATAGCAAAAGGCGACTTCACCTCAGACCAAATCTATAACTGGTCCTATGCGGATGAACAGGCTGCAAAGAGTAGTTGGCCACAAGAGAGCGAGTCAGAAAATCCTTATGAAGCTCTACCGCAACTCAATCTTTTTACCTACCAAATGTCACATATGATTGGTCAGGAATTGGAAACAGGAGCTCAATTAGATGGAACAAATGTGGATTATGCGTTTGACTTAAGTGAATTTTTTGCAACTGATGAAAAAGGGAAATTTATCCACGAAAATGATGTGCGTAGTTGGCTGGATACACTATCGTCTAATGAAAAATATCCATTCTCAACGAAAGAATTGAGGAATGAACTAAAACATACCTTCTGGTTGTTAGAACGTGTAGCTTCTGCCAAAGCACTAAAAAATCTTCTTGAAGAGCATCCTATTTATGAGAATTACGAGATAATTCTGGCAGCGGGAGATGGAAGAATGTCTGATGAAGATGACAAGAGTAGGCTAAAATCCCTGGATGTCGTTCGTAAAGCTATTAAAGAAAATGATAAGACAATCACCCTATCAGTAGGGCAGTTGACTACTGGAGTTACAATTCCGGAATGGACTGGTGTGCTGATGCTATCTAATATCAAATCCCCTGCCCTATATATGCAAGCAGCTTTTCGTGCACAAAATCCCTACGCATGGACCGATAGCAAAGGCAATCATTTCCGTAAAGAGCGTGCCTATGTTTTTGATTTTGCTCCGGAACGGACCTTGATACTCTTCGATGAATTTGCAAATAACTTATCCATTGCGACAGCAGCTGGTGGTGGAACAACTGCAACACGTGAAGAAAATATCCGTGAGCTACTCAATTTCTTCCCAGTTATTGCAGAAGATAGGGCTGGGAAGATGGTGGAGATTGATGCTAAGTCTGTTCTAACTATTCCACGCCAGATTAAGGCAGCAGAAGTTTTAAAACGCGGTTTTATGTCCAATCTTTTATTTGATAATATAGCAGGGATTTTTCAAGCAAGTCAGACGGTGTTAGATATTTTAAGTGAGCTACCAGTAGAGAAGGAAGGTAAAGCTAACAAAGAATCTGACATTTTAGATTTTTCAGATGTTACACTTGACGAAGATGGGAATGCTACTGTTGATCATCAAATTGTCATCAATCAACAAACCAAACTCTTTGGTGAGAAAGTTTATGGTTTGGGTGGTAAGGTCTCATCACTAGTTTCTGAAACAGAAGTAGAAGAAGTTGCTAAATCTAGTTTTATAAAACAAATCAATAATGAAGTTTCAACTATAATTGTAGATGAACTGAAAGCAGAATATCAGCTTAAAGCTCGTGAAACTGATACTATTAAAAAGCAAATTAAAGATGCAATTGAGACTAAAGTACGCCACAATGAAATTGAGCGTAAAATTTCTGAAACTAACATTAAAGATGAATTTCAATCACAGATTAAAGTTGTGACAGAAGATAAAAAGAAATTTGAATTAGAGGAACTCCTAAAACAACGACTTGAAGAAAATAATCAAATCCATAAGGAAAATCTAGAAGTTCAACTGAAAACAGAAATTGAAGCTATGCCTGAAAGATTCATTGAGCAGGTTGAAGTTAAGCGTGTAGAACAATTAAAACAATCTGCCCAGGATGAGATACGTGGACATCTCAGAGGCTTTGCAAGAACTATTCCAAGTTTTATTATGGCATATGGTGATGAAAATCTGACCTTGAATAATTTTGACAGCTATGTTCCTGATAGTGTCTTCGTTGAAGTTACAGGTATTACAATTGAGCAGTTTCGCTATTTACGAGATGGTGGTCAAGATTTTACCGGAAATCTTTTTGATAGAGCAACTTTTGATGAAGCCATTCAAGAATTTTTACGTAAAAAAGTTGAATTAGCTAATTATTTCGAAGATCAAAAAGAGGATATTTTTGACTATATCCCTCCTCAAAAAACAAATCAGATTTTCACTCCTAAACGTGTTGTTAAACGGATGGTTGATGATTTAGAAAAAGAGAATCCGGGGATTTTTGATAATTCAAACAAGACTTTTATTGATTTGTATATGAAATCAGGATTGTATATTGCTGAGCTAGTTAAAAGGCTTTATAATAGTGATGGATTAAAAGAAGCCTTTCCAAGTCGGGAAGAGCGTCTAAAACATATTTTAGAAAATCAAGTATATGGTTTTGCACCAACTGAAATTATTTACAATATTGCTTTAAACTTTATATTTGGACAACTTCCTCAAAGCATAAATAGAAATAATTTTATTCAGGTTGACACAGTACCAGCTGCTAAGGAAGGGAAAATTCAAGAACTGATTGACAAATATTTTGATTAGGCTCTTAAAAAGTCCACCTACTTTGTAATTTATTAATAGACTACTTCAAACTCTGAAGGGTCTAAGATGGTTATGTTTATTTACTGTATCTCAGTTTTTTCAAATAATTTTAATGAGGATAGAACTTCCTAGCCTCATTTCTCTTTTATTGATAATATTGCTTTTTATAATTGTAAACCTCCCCACTATATATTTTTCTGATAACCAGATATAAATAATATAGATTTCCCAGCTTTCACTTGATTTGTTAAGATATAAAAAACAACAAAAAAGGAGGTTTTTATGGCTTTAACAATCATTTCTGGTGGTTTAGTTGGTTTGATATTTGGTTTTGTTTTACAGAGGACTCGTTTTTGTATGACAGGCGGTTTCCGTGATATGTACATTGCTAAGAATTTTACTCTTTTCAATGCTTTCTTGATTGCTATTACGGTTCAAAGTATTGGTGTTCTCACTCTTGTAAAGTTTGGGATTGTCTCTAATCCTTATGAAGATTTTTCAGTATTGGGAGCGCTAGTCGGTTCATTTTTGTTTGGTATCGGTATTGTCTTGGCTGGTGGTTGTGCAACTGGTACATGGTATCGAGCTGGTGAGGGATTAATTGGTAGTTGGGTGGCTCTTTTCTTCTATATGTTAAGCGCAGCTAGCATGAAGAAAGGTTCGCTCCTTCCATTAAATCAATTGATTGCTAAACATTGGGTAATCAATGAGGATTTAGCTGGAAGTTTAGGGATCTCAGTTTGGTATTTTCTAGCCTTGCTTGTCTTAATTACTGGATATATTATCTACAGAGAAGTTAGAAAACCTAAAAAAGTCGTGGCGACATTGCCGCCGAAACACACTGGAATCCGTCATTACTTATTTGAAAAAACCTATCATAAGTACTTAGCAGGTTTTATTATCGGCCTTATTGCTTTAATTGCTTGGCCTGCAAGTGAGATTACTGGCCGTGTTGGTGGCTTGGGAATCACGACACCGTCTGCTAACCTCATTACCTATATTACAACTGGCGATTCTTCTCTATTGAATTGGGGAGTATTCCTTGTTCTTGGGATTTTAGTTGGTTCTTATTTGGCTGCTAAGGGTTCGGGAGAATTTCGCTGGCGCTTACCTGACATTAAAACCTTAGGTAAGAGTGTTAGTGGTGGTATTCTCATGGGAATCGGAGCAGCATGGGCTGGCGGATGTACCATTGGTAATGGACTGACAGCAACTGCAGTTTTCTCAACAAAAGGTTGGATTGCGCTACCAGTGACCATTCTTGGAGTGTGGACTGCATCGTATTTTGTCTTTGTTAAACCTAACAAACAGTAGGAGGAAAGAAATTATGGCTTTAGTAAAACTTGAAACCGGAGGATTGGTTTGTCCCTTCCCCCTCATCGATGCTAAAAAGAAAATGGCAGAGCTAGAGATTGGAGATGAGTTGCTCATTAAGTTTGACTGCACGCAGGCAACTGAAAGTATTCCCAATTGGGCTGCTGAAAATGATTATCCTGTGACACGATTTGAACAAATCGGACAAGCTTCCTGGGAAATCGTTGTACAAAAAGCATAGTAGATAATAAAAAAGTTGACCTTCACAATTTGTGGGTCAACTTTTTGTAGTATGTCTTTAATGTAAGATAAAGTGCTCAATTTTGATATCGTAGTCACTGTATTTTTTCTTTAAGATATCAGTAACTTCTTGGTATAAGTCTTTAATCTGAGCACGTTTTTCAGGAAATTCAGAACCAATGTAGTGAAATTGGCACTCGATGGTTAGAAATAGCTCGTGAAAGAGTTCATTCATTGTATCAATTTTCTCAATGAGTTCGGCATCTTCTGAAATAAAGTCAGGTGCCTCTTGGTCTTGACCAAGGTAAGCATCGACAAGTGTTAGAGGATAAGTGCCGTATTCGAGACAAAGTTCATAGGTCATGTGGAGCTCCTTGCTTGTTTTTATTTATTGTAACATAGCAGAGCGAGAAAGCGAAAACATCTGCTTTGCTATTATTCTTATAAAAATTAAGCTTTGGTAGCACACTTTATAGCTTTCGTGAGATGCAAGTTTTTAATTACATGTCGAAGAAGTATAAGCCTAGGGAATCGGCAACAGCTTTGTTTGCGATTTTTCCTCGATAAATGTTAAGTCCAGTACGTAGGGCAGAACTTTCAGCAATAGCTCTATCAGCTCCTTTATTCGCAAGTTCAAGTACATAAGGGATTGTTGCATTTGTTAGGGCAAGTGTAGATGTACGGGCAACTGCTCCAGGCATATTTGCAACAGCATAGTGAACAACTCCATCAACAAGATAAGTTGGATTGTCATGTGTTGTCACACGGTCAGCTGTTTCAATGATACCACCTTGGTCAACTGCTACATCAATAATAACTGAGCCAGGTTTCATTGTAGCAACCATCTCTTTAGTGACTAATTTTGGAGCGCGTGCGCCAGGGATAAGTACAGCACCAATCAGTAAGTCAGCCTCTTTAACGCTTTCGGCTATGTTAAGCGGATTAGACATGAGGGTTTGTACTTTACCATCAAATTGTGTGTCGAGCTCAGCAAGACGTTTTGGATTGATATCGAGGATGGTTACATTTGCTCCGAGACCTACAGCCATTTGTGCAGCATTAACTCCGACATTTCCTCCGCCAACAATGACAACATTACCTTTCTTAACACCAGGTACTCCTCCAAGGAGAATTCCTGATCCACCTTCAATCTTTGTAAGGAAGTGTGCACCTAGTTGTGTAGCCATACGGCCAGCAACCTCACTCATAGGATTTAGTAGTGGCAAAGTGCCGTTATCAACAACTGTCTCATATCCGATAGCAATAACATCACCATCAAGTAAGGCTTGTGTTAATTCAGGTGCGGGTGCTAGATGGAGATAAGTGAAGAGCAGGAGTCCAGGACGGAAGAATTTATATTCACTTTCTAATGGTTCCTTTACTTTTAATACCATATCGGCAGCCCAAGTTTCTTCAGCACTATTCTTAATAATAGCTCCTTGTTCAGTGTACTGTTCATCTGAAAAACCAGAACCAAGTCCGGCACCTTTTTCAACCCAAACATCATGTCCGGCTTGTTTTAGTGTCAAAACACCTGATGGTGTAATACCGACGCGATTTTCATTATTTTTAATTTCTTTTGGAATACCAATTATCATTATTGAAACCTCTTTCATTTAATATTATAATTGTCACACAATCTCAAAAACAAGTCAACTAAAAAATTGTAAGAAGATACTGACAATTCAATGACAAAAGTAACAGTCTTTAAAATATGATTGTCTTTGGTTAAAGGTTTTGTTATAATATTTTGAAAAATTGGGGAGGTTGAATATGGAGCCATATAAATCCTCTTTTGATATTATTGTCAATTAATCTGTCAATAATTTTGTAGTAGAAAAAACAATTTTTAAGGAAGTATAAGATGAATTATTAGATATGAAGATAGCTATCAAGAAGAACTTATCAAGCTATTCTTAACTATTCAGCAGGAAGAATTTGGCTTAGATATTGGCCTAGAGCAACAGTCGGACTTGCTTCAAATTGGCAAGCACTATCAAGAAAATGGCGGACAATTTTGGTTGGCTAGAGTAGACGGAAAGGTGGTAGGCTCTATTGCATTAATTGCTTTGGAAAATGGCAGAGCTGCTTTGAAGAAAATGTTTGTTGCTAAAGATTATCGTAAAACAGGACTGGGAAGACAGTTAGTCAATACTTTGGTTGATTTTTGTAAAGAAGAGGGAATAGAGGAAGTTTATCTCGGCACCACTCAGCGTTTTGTATCAGCACAGCAATATGGCTTTGAAAAAATTCTTAAAGGCTCTCTTCCAAATGATTTCCCACTTTTAGATGTCGATGATACTTTTTATGTCTATAAGCTTAGATGACAAATGCTAGGGTGGAGATTAATCTTATGACTAAAAAACAAAAAATCGCTCCACTTTGGAACGATTCTTTTATAGAATTAGTGTGACACGCGACGGCGTGCTGCTTTTTTGCGGTTTTCTTGGATGAAAGCTGCTTTTTCTTCTTCTGGATCAATGATTGTTTTCTTAACAGCGAAAACAGCACCAGCTACAGTAGCAGCAGTAGCGACAACGCCTGTTGCCAAACCTTTAACGAATGAAAATTTTTTAGCCATAATAGTCTCCTTTTGATGAAGAAAATTTGACTCTTTGAGAAGTCTCTTCATCTTATGTTATAATAATGGTAACGAAAAAAAGCCTAAATTTCAAGTGAAAATGTTTACTTAAAGAAAAATCAGGCTTAGGACCGAGAAAATTTTCAGAAAGAGAATGTCATGTCAGAGAAAATCAAAATACTTGCTGTTGTTGGGCCGACAGCTGTGGGAAAAACAGCTCTTGGGATTGAACTGGCCCAAGCATTTAATGGTGAAATCATCAGCGGTGACAGCCAGCAAGTCTACCGAAATTTAGACATTGGAACAGCCAAAGCAAGCCCTGAGGAACAAGCTGCGGCTACCCATCATCTCATTGATGTCCGAGATGTGGACGAGACTTACTCCGTTTATGATTTTGTCCAAGAAGCAAAGGCTGCAATCAATGATATTACTAGCCGTGGCAAGCTCCCTATTATTGTGGGAGGTACTGGTCTCTATTTACAGAGCCTGCTGGAAGGTTATCATTTAGGCGGGGAGTTAGATCAGAAGGAGCTCTTGGCTTATCGTACAGAGTTGGAAAGTTTATCTGATCAAGATTTATTTGGAAAAATAGCAGAGCTGGACCTTGATATTCCCCAACTTAATCGCCGCCGCGCCATTAGGGCACTTGAATTGGCCAAGTTTGGTCAAAATATGGAGAACAGTCAAACAGACTATGATGCTCTGCTTATTGCCCTAAACGATGAAAGACCAGTCCTTTATGAGCGCATTAATCAGCGGGTGGACGCTATGGTTGAAGGCGGCTTGCTTGAAGAAGCTAAGTGGCTATATGATAACTATCCTCAGGTCCAGGCTGCGCGTGGTATTGGTTACAAGGAACTTTTCCCTTATTTTGCTGGGGAACAAAGCCTGGATGAAGCCTTGGATAAGCTCAAACAAAACACGCGTCGTTTCGCTAAAAGACAGTTGACCTGGTTCCGTAATCGTATGCAGGCTGATTTTTATATGGTAGGTCAAGAGGACTATAAAGAAAAAGTTAGAAAAAATGTTTCAGATTTCTTGACAAGGCCTTGAAAATCAGGTATTCTAGTATGGAACGTGAAAATGTTACAATATCTTGAGGAGGTGAAACACATGTCAAAAACAGTAGTTCGTAAAAATGAATCACTTGACGATGCACTTCGTCGTTTCAAACGTTCTGTAACTAAAGCTGGTACTCTTCAAGAATCACGTAAACGTGAATTCTACGAAAAACCTTCTGTAAAACGTAAACGTAAATCAGAAGCAGCTCGCAAACGTAAAAAATTCTAATTTTAGAATATGAGAAAACTGGAGATTTTATCTCTAGTTTTTTTGTTTTAAAAGGGCTCTTTGTCAACTGTAGTGGATGACTTTAATAGCACCAAAAAAACTGAGAGGATTCTCAGTTTTCTGTCTTTATTATTTATTTGCAAGCAAGTCGCGGATTTCTGTAAGAAGTTCTTCTTGGGAAGGACCTTCTTCTTCAACAACTTCCTCTTCTTTTTTGCCAATTGAGATAGCATGATTTGCAGCTTTTACAACGAAGAAGAGTGTAGTACCAACGATGATAAAGTTGATGATTGCGCTCAAGAAGCTACCGTATTTAACACCATTCCATACAAGGTCAGCAATGTTTTCAACATTAGCAGCTTTCAAAGCTGGATTAAGGATAAGTGGAGTGATGATATCTCCTACAAGTGACGTAATGATTGCATTGAAAGCAGCCCCCATAACGACAGCTACAGCAAGGTCCAAAACATTACCTTTAAACAAAAATTCTTTAAGTTCTTTAATCATGAAAGTTCTCCTATTTATTATTTCATTCTCATTATATCAGAAAGCCTAAAAGAAAAGCAATATAATTGCTTGAATTATGCTTAAAATCAGGCGTTTTATAGGATATGGCATTACTTATTTCCTTGTCAAACACATTATTTTTTGATAGAATAGTTTTTAATTGAATAGTGTCTTTTGAGACTAGTAGCCTTATGGAAATTTGCAGGGAATAGAAGCCGTGACTGGAAGCTTCTTAAATGAAAATTTGGTGAATTCACTCAGTGATATAAGATAGGAATTAAGGTCTGAGAATTCAGATGAAAACGGATGGTACCGCGTGTCAACGCTCCGACTATTTATTGGAGTGTTGGCGCGTTTTTCTTTTTCTCGTCCTTTAGAGAATTTCATTTCTTCGTCAAGTCCCCTTGCCTACCACTAGGTATACCTTCGGTCACTTTCCTTGAACTGAAAACTCTAAGGAACGAGAATGAAATTAGCGACTCAGCCCACGTCTGAATCCAGTTTGGAGAGACTGAACATAGGGAGAGAAGACTGTCTTGGTCAAGATTTCTTTTCTCAAACTGTAAACACTGGAAAAGGGAGACTAGGATGAGGCTTCATTGTATGTCTTAATCTCCTTTGAAATTACTGGCAGCAACCAAAAGCTATTCAAATACAAACAAGAATTATTAAAGAAAGGAATGTTCAGTTAGTTATGTTAACTGAACACGCCCTAAGGGCTATGTGAAAAAGATAAACTTCTCCTAGGCGTGAGCGCCTTGTCGAGTTTCCTATTTTCACTTTGCCCTTTACGGGCTTTGTATCTTAAATTATGGATTTACAAGCGCAATTAGAAGAGTTGAAGGTGTCAACTCAGGCTAAACTTAAAGAAATGACTGGCGATCATAAGAAGGAATTGCAAGATCTTCGTGTGGCTGTATTGGGTAAAAAGGGGTCTTTGACTGAATTACTCAAAGGTCTTAAAGATCTTTCAAATGACCTTCGTCCTGTGGTTGGTAAACAGGTCAATGAAGTTCGTGACGTCTTGACTAAGGCATTTGAAGAACAGGCTAAAATTGTTGAAGCTGCAGTTATTCGTGCCAAATTGGAATCTGAAAGTTTGGATGTGACCCTCCCTGGACGTAAGGTAGCTCTAGGAAATCGTCACATTTTGACACAAACGAACCAAGAAATCGAAGATATCTTCTTGGGAATGGGCTTCCAAGTTGTGGATGGTTTTGAAGTTGAAAAAGATTACTACAACTTCGAACGTATGAACCTTCCCAAAGATCACCCAGCTCGTGATATGCAGGATACTTTCTACATTACCGAAGAAATCTTGCTTCGTACCCATACGTCACCAGTTCAAGCACGTACTCTTGACCAACATGATTTTTCAAAAGGTCCTCTTAAAATGATCTCACCGGGACGCGTTTTCCGTCGTGATACAGATGACGCTACACACAGCCACCAATTCCATCAAATTGAAGGCTTGGTTGTCGGTGAAAACATTTCTATGGGTGACTTGAAGGGTACTCTTGAGATGATTAGTCAAAAAATGTTTGGTGCAGAGCGTAAAATCCGTCTTCGTCCATCTTATTTCCCATTCACTGAGCCATCAGTTGAAGTTGATGTTTCTTGCTTCAAGTGTGGTGGTAATGGTTGTAACGTATGTAAGAAGACTGGTTGGATTGAAATTCTTGGAGCTGGTATGGTTCACCCAAGCGTTTTGGAAATGTCTGGCGTTGACTCTGAAAAATACTCTGGCTTCGCATTTGGACTTGGTCAAGAACGTATTGCCATGCTTCGCTATGGTATCAATGATATTCGTGGTTTCTATCAGGGAGATGTTCGCTTTACAGAACAATTTCGTTAAGCTAGGTTGAAAGAGGGATCTTTATGGCAAGTGTAAGCATTGAAAAAGTCAGTAAAGACAAATTGCCTCTTTTACAGAAAATTGCTATACAAACCTTCCGTGAAACCTTTGAGTTTGATAATACGGAAGAGCAATTGCAAGATTTTTTTGACGAGGCCTACAAACTGTCTGATTTTGAAGCGGACTTAGAAAATCCAGAAACAGAAAGTTACTTTGTTCTAGTTGAGGGACAAGAAGCTGGCTTTCTCAAAGTGAACTGGGGTTCTGCCCAAACAGAACAAGAATTGGACAGTGCCTTTGAAATTCAGCGGATTTATATTCTAAAATCTTTTCAGGGACAAGGTCTTGGGAAAAAAGCCTTTGAGTTTGCCCTAGAATTAGCTGATGCTTCTGGTTTAGATTGGGCCTGGTTGGGTGTTTGGGAAAGAAATTTCAAAGCTCAGGCACTCTATGCCAAATATGGTTTTGAAAAATTCTCTGAACATTATTTTCCTGTAGGAGATAAAATAGACACAGATTGGCTTTTGAGAAAGAAATTAAACGAAGGCCAAACAGTCAGAATTCAGACAAGAAGTCTTTCTGATACTCAAATAAAATCAAAATCAGACGAGGAAGTGAGACAAAGGCAGTACTAGGGTAGAGCAAGTCGAAACTGACGATGTATCATTTTGATTTTAAAAGAGTATGAATAATGGGAGTGCATCATCATATCATATTATGATAATGCTCTCTACAAGATGAAATAATACAAATAAGGTAAAAGAAATTATGCTAGTAAGTTATAAATGGTTAAAGGAGCTCGTTGATGTTGATGTGACAACAGCTGAGCTTTCTGAAAAAATGTCAACGACAGGTATTGAGGTTGAAGGTGTCGCTACACCAGCTGAAGGCTTGTCAAAATTGGTGGTAGGACATGTCCTCTCATGTGAAGATGTTCCTGATACGCATTTGCACCTCTGTATGGTTGATACTGGTGATGAAGAACCTCGCCAAATCGTCTGCGGTGCCCCAAACGTTACTGCTGGAATCAAGGTTATTGTGGCTGTACCAGGAGCACGTATTGCTGACAATTACAAGATTAAAAAAGGCAAAATCCGTGGCATGGAGTCACTTGGTATGATTTGTTCCCTTCAAGAACTTGGTTTGCCTGACAGCATTATTCCAAAAGAATTCTCAGACGGCATCCAAATCTTGCCTGAGGATGCAGTGCCAGGCGACAGCATTTTCCCATACTTAGACCTTGACGATGAAATCATCGAATTGTCTATCACACCTAACCGTGCTGACGCCCTATCTATGCGTGGTGTTGCCCACGAAGTTGCGGCCATCTACGGTAAAGAAGTTCATTTCCCAGCTAAGTCCCTTACTGAGGTGGAAAAAGCTAGCGCTGAAGTTCTTGAGGTCGCCATTGAGTCAGACAAGGTCTTGACTTATCAGGCGCGTGTCGTTGAGAATGTGACGGTTGCTCCAAGTCCGCAGTGGTTGCAGAACCTCCTCATGAATGCAGGAATCCGCCCAATCAACAACGTTGTGGACGTGACTAACTATATTCTTCTCTTGTTCGGACAACCAATGCATGCCTTTGACTTAGATAAGTTTGAAGACAAGAAGATTGTAGCTCGTGATGCCCGTGATGGCGAAAAATTGGTAACACTTGATGGAGAAGAACGTCAATTAACAGCTGACGACATCGTAATCACTGTTGCGGATAAACCAGTTGCACTTGGTGGTGTTATGGGAGGTCAAGCTACTGAAATTGATAATACTTCTAAGAATGTAGTTCTCGAAGCTGCAGTCTTTGACGGTAAATCAATCCGTAAAACAAGCGGTCGTCTTAACCTTCGTTCTGAATCTTCATCACGTTTTGAAAAAGGAATCAACTATGATACCGTAACAGAAGCCTTGGACTTTGCTGCAGCTATGTTGCAAGAATTGGCTGAGGGTACTGTCCTTTCTGGCAAAGTAGAGGCAGGCAGCCTTCCAACAGAACCAGTTGAGGTTTCAACATCTCTTGATTATGTTAATGTTCGTTTAGGAACTGAATTAACTTATGCAGATGTAGAAGAAGTCTTTGCAAAACTAGGTTTTGGAATTTCTGGTAATGCTGACAAATTTACAGTTTCTGTGCCACGTCGTCGTTGGGATATTGCTATCCAAGCTGATCTGGTTGAAGAAATTGCTCGTATCTATGGCTATGACAAATTGCCAACGACCCTTCCAGAAGCAGGAGCAACAGCAGGTGAATTAACTGCAACACAAGCATTGCGTCGCAAAGTTCGTACTATTGCAGAAGGAGCAGGCTTGTCTGAAATCATCTCTTATGCTCTTACAACACCTGAAAAAGCAGTCGAATTTACGCTTAATCCAACTAATGTGACTGAGTTGATGTGGCCAATGACAGTAGATCGCTCTGCTCTTCGTCAAAATGTTGTTTCAGGTATGCTTGATACAGTTGCCTACAACGTCAACCGCAAGAACAGTAATCTTGCTATCTATGAAATTGGTAAAGTCTTTGAACAAACTGGCAATCCAAAAGAAGAACTTCCAAATGAACTAGAAACTTTTGCTTTTGCTCTTACAGGTTTAGTGGCTGAAAAAGATTTCCAAACTAGCCCTGTTGCTGTAGATTTCTACTACGCAAAAGGTATTGTTGAAGCTCTTGCAAGCAAACTTGGTCTTAGCTTTGATTTTGTAGCTGAGAAAGAGCTTGCTAGCATGCACCCAGGCCGCACAGCAGCTATCTTACTTGATGGCCAAGTACTTGGTTATGTGGGACAAGTTCATCCACAGACTGCTAAAGCTTACGGTATTCCAGAAACTTATGTTGCTGAGTTGAACTTAAGTTCTCTCGAAGCTGCTCTTAAACCAGCACCAGCATTTGTGGAAATTACTAAGTTCCCAGCCGTTTCTCGTGACATCGCTCTGCTATTGCCAAAAGAAACCAGCCATAAGGCAGTTGTTGATGCTATTCAGTCAGCAGGTGTGAAACGTTTGACAGATATCAAGCTATTTGATGTCTACGCAGGCGCAAACATTGAGGCAGGTAAAAAATCTATGGCTTACAGCTTGACCTTCCAAAATCCTGAAGCAAACTTGACGGATGAAGAAGTTGTCAAATTCATGGAAAAAATCACTAAAGCCTTGACTGAGCAAGTTGACGCTGAAGTGCGCTAATATAGAGCCAGCCTAAGTGCTGGCTTTTTGCGATAATTCTTAGAGGAATAAATAATGTATCAAACTAAAATTTTAGGAGACAGACTTTACCATGCCAAATCAAAGGGGTATGGTCAGCCTGTTGAAACTTTCGGTACAACCGATGAGGGAGAGACTCCAATGAGCCTGCTCAATATTGCTCTTGCTTCCTGTGTTACCATGTGCATCCAAGGTTATTATAAACGTAAGGAAGGTATAGATGAGATGGCAGTGTCGGTAGAGTCCAGCTATGAGGAAGAGTTTTTTAATATCATCATTGAAGTGGATATGGAAATGTCAGAATCAAGTAAAGTGGAAATAATTGACTATATAAACCAGTTTTGCCGTGTCAAAAAATTATTGAGGTCAGATCTCGAGATTAACTATAGCTTTAAAAATGCTTAGTACTTTTGAAACTTGACCTTTTCTGTGATATGATAGAGATGAAGAAATCATGAATTGAAAACGTCTCCGACATTTGCAAATTTATTTGAAACTGTTTCGACTGTAGTAAATCAAAGATTGAATACTATTGGGTATAAATCTAACAATCTTCTTTCGGAATTTTGTCAATATTTTTATTTTGCTAGTGTCGTAGAAGGCTCTTTATAACTTAGTAAAAGGAGAATATTAATGAGCTGCACAACCATATTAGTGGGCAAAAAAGCATCTTATAATGGATCAACTATGATTGCCCGTACTGAGGATTCACAAAATGGTGATTTTTGTCCTAAAAAATTCCTAGTTGTTAATCCAGAAGACCAACCTCGTCACTATAAATCAGTCTTATCGAGTTTTGAAATTGATTTGCCAGACAATCCTATGCGCTATACTTCTGTTCCAAATTCTAATCTCAAAGAAGGAATTTGGGGTGAAGCAGGTATCAACGAAGTTAACGTTGCTATGAGTGAAACAGAGACTATTACGACGAATGCGCGTGTTTTGGGAGCTGATCCTCTCGTTGAATCAGGTATTGGTGAAGAAGATATGTTAACTCTGGTCTTGCCTTATATCCGTTCAGCTCGTGAAGGTGTCCTTCGTTTAGGAGCTCTTCTGGAAGAATATGGCACCTACGAATCAAATGGAGTTGCCTTTTCAGATGTCAATGAAATTTGGTGGCTAGAAACTTTTGGCGGACATCATTGGATTGCGAGACGTGTTCCTGATGATGCCTATGTAACAAATCCTAATCAATTTGGAATTGACTACTTTGAATTTAATAATCCAGATGAATACCTCTATTCAGCTGATCTACGCAACTTTATTAATACTAATAATTTAGATTTGAATTATCTCAAGGAGCATTTTAATCCTAGATATGCTTTTGGCAGTCAGCGAGATAAAGATCGTCATTATAATACACCAAGATCTTGGGCAATACAACGCTTCTTGAATCCTAATATTAAGCAAGATCCTCGTAGTTTCTTTATCCCCTGGTGTCAAAAACCTTATCGTAAAATTACGGTTGAAGATATCAAGTATGTTTTGAGTAATCATTATCAAGATACGGAATTTGACCCATATGGTCCAGAAGGAACTCATGTGAGCCAACGTGCTTTTCGCACGATTGGTATCAACCGTACCAGTCAAACAGCTCTTTTAGAATTGCGTCCAAACAAACCGCATGAAACGACAGGAATTCAGTGGTTGGCCTATGGCTCTATGCCTTTTAATACCATGGTCCCATTCTTCACTCAAGTTTCGACAACCCCTAGCTATTTCGCTAATACTACAGATGATGTTAGCACTGACAATTTTTATTGGGTTAACCGTCTGATTGCGGCGATTGCAGACCCACATTTCCACCAGCATGAAGGAGATATCGAAGCTTACGTTGAAAAAACCATGGCCCATGGTCATGCTATGATTAAACGTGTTGACCATCTTATGGAAAATGGCGGAGCAGTGAACTTTGAAGCTGAAAATCAGGCCATGAGTGATGATATCCAAGCAGAAACTCAAAAACTCTTAAACAAGATAGTCTTTGATGCTAGTAATTTAATGACAAATCGTTATTCAGTTTCTGACTAATATGAAGTATTGACAAGAGTACTAGATTGATAACTATTTAGAGTAGTTGTATCATATTAAAAGATGATAAAAATTCTAAATTATAGAGTAACATGGCTCTTTGGATAACAACTTCAAAACCTGTTAAGTATTTAGTTGAAGTGTGTTCAATACAAAATTTTAATTGTATAAGGACTATGTACGAATTTAAAAAGGTCTAACTATCAAGCACATTTGCCTGATGTTTAGACCTTTTTGATATTGACTTATTATTTTTGAGGATTACTGACCTATTCTTGATTAGTAACTGTAATCTGAAGTGGAATTTCATCTATGGTTTCGGTAATATCATAAATAATTTTTAAGGTGAAAGTAATTGTTTCTAATTGGCTAATGTCAGCTTTTTCTAGAGCACTAAGGCTAATTTTTGGCCCACCTTCAGATGAAGTATTGGCTTCTAAGCTATCTGAATAGATGATGAAATCATAATCATCACTTTCGTCGATACCGTTAACAGCTCCATTGCGGGCTTGGAGATCATAGTCCTTATCTGTTTGGTTTTCATAGGCAAACTTGAGAGTATGGTTATAGTCACCCTCTTCAAAGCCCAGAAAGCTGATCTTAACACCACCCTTATCATAGATGACTTTGTCCAAATCATCTGTTGAAAATTCCAGAGTATTAGTTTCCTTTGCTTGATTCTTGCTTTGGCTAGATGACTTGGTTTCAGAAGTAGATTTGTCAGTTTGTGAGTTATTAGCACAGGCAATCAATAAGCAGAGAGCAAAAAACGTTAGTAAAAGAGCTAGAAATTTCTTTTTCATGGGAATCCTCCTTCAAACGAGATTTAAGGACCGTTAGTGGTTCCGACTGAGCTCACTATTTTCAGGTCATGAAGTGAAAGTAGTTAGAGGAGACATTTTTAAAACCAAAACTGATTTTCGAAGAATATCTCACTCCATAAGCCGAGTATAGCATTTTAAATTCTTGGGACCAAGGAAAAAATGTATAACTGTAATAGTTAATAAAAAAATCTGTTTTTCCGAAAATTATACCGAATTACATCCAATATTCAATAATCTTTTTCAGGGTTGAGGAGTAGAGGTATTGTTTGGAGTTTGGAAAAAAGGACAAGACTGATTTTTGTCTTGAAAACTTGAATAGAATGTTGCAATCACAGTTCCACTGATTCTTTCCAGAGAAGGAGTGGTGAATTTTTTTAAAAAAGAATTCTAAAAAGGCTTGCAAAATATTTTTAGTATGATATACTTAACCAGTAACATAACTAGTTAAGTAAAAAGGAGAAGTCATGAAAAAGAAGATTCTTTTAATGGTTAGTTTACTTGGGCTGTTTTTATCAGTTCAAATTGCTTATGCTAAATCAATTTTAGCAGATGATAAAATCGATGTGGTTACAACGTTTTATCCTGTTTACGAGTTCACCAAAGGTGTCTTAGGTGATGAAGCTAATGTTTCTATGCTTATTAAAGCTGGAACAGAGCCTCACGATTTTGAGCCTTCAACGAAAAATATCGCATCTATTTCTGATGCTGATGCCTTTGTTTACATGGATGATAATATGGAAACTTGGGTAAATGATTTGAATAAGAGTATCGATACTAAAAAAATTTCCATGGTAAAAGCCACAGGCGATATGCTTTTGATGGCAGGAGGAGAAGAAGATGAAGATCATGACCACGAAGATCATCATCATGACTATGACCCACATGTTTGGTTGTCACCTTATCGCGCTATTAAAGTAGTTGAGAATATTCGAGATCAATTTCTTGCTCAATTTCCTGATAAAAAGGAAGCTATAACTAAAAATGCAGCAGCTTATATTGAAAAATTACAGGAACTTGATACTGAGTATCAGCAAGCATTATTTTCTGCCAAGCAAAAATCATTTGTAACGCAGCATGCAGCTTTTAGTTATTTGGCGCTTGACTATGGTTTGAATCAAATTTCTATTACTGGTGTTAGTGCAGAAAGTGAGCCATCAGCAAAACGTTTAGCTAGTTTGACTAAATATATTAAGAAATATGATATTAAATATATTTATTTTGAAGAAAATGCCTCTAGCAAGGTAGCAAAAACTTTAGCAGATGAAGCGGGTGTTAAAACTTCCGTTTTAAATCCACTTGAAAGTTTAACTAATAAACAAATTAAAGCTGGCGAGAACTATTTTTCAGTCATGCGAGCAAATTTGAAAGCTCTGCAATTGACCACAAGTAAAGCAGGAAAAACAATCAAGGCTGAAACAGATACCACAAAAACTGTTCAAAATGGTTATTTTGATGATAAGGATGTCACAAATCGAAAATTATCAGATTGGACAGGGAAGTGGCAGTCGGTTTATCCATATCTTCTTGATGGTACTTTGGATGAAGTCTGGGATTATAAATCAAAGAAATCACAAGGAGCTATGTCAGCTGCAGAATATAAGGACTATTATACAAAAGGTTATCAAACCGATGTTGAGAAGATCACAATAAATGGTAAGAAAAATACCATCACATTTATTCAAAACGGTAAAAAACAAACTTTTACATACAAATATGTTGGTTATGAGATTTTGACTTATGAAAAAGGTAACCGAGGTGTTCGATACTTATTCGAAACAAGCGATAAAAATGCTGGAGTATTTAAATATGTTCAGTTCAGTGATCATAGTATTTCCAAGACAGACGCTGAGCACTTCCACATGTTCTGGGGAGGTGACAGCCAAGAAAAATTACTTGAAGAGATGGAAAATTGGCCGACATATTATCCAACAAGTTTAACTGGTCATGAAGTCGCTCAAGAAATTGTAGCTCATTAATCTACCTAAAACCTAACACAATCAATTTTTGATGTTAGGTTTTTTCTTTTAATTAGTATTTCTTCGATTACTCGGAGTTCTATTAAAAATAGGTGCCCTTGTATATGGCAATGAATCACGAGAACAAAAATTATAAGACTTGGTTTATAATTGCCCAAGGCTAATCTTTGAACTTATTCTAGTTCATTTTTGGTGGTTTATATACCCTATCTGTGACTTGCTAAGCTTGCTTTATCTGATTTTGATTCATCATAATAGTTGTTCAGATTTTAGAGGCAAAGAAATAGCACTGTAGTCATTAGGGAGATAACTAATAACTACAGTGCTCTATTGATTATAAAATCTAATATTCAGTGAAAATCAAATTAAGATTTTCTGAAGACACCTTGTCTGTCTCCGGGTAGATCTTCATTGGCTTACCAGGTATGATTTTGGACTACAAGGCCCTGATTATTCAGCGGCCTGTTCCCATTTCTTAGCTAATTTACGTGAAAAGCTTGAAATGGCAAAATTAATAATAAAGTAAATGATCGCGATGATACCGTATAGGGCAAAAACTTGACCTGCTTCGAAGTAACGTCCCATAAGAATTTGGCTGGCACCGAAAAGTTCTTGTAGGGCAATAACCGAATAGAGGAAACTAGTATCTTTGATTACCGTTACAATCTGAGAAATGATTGATGGCAAAACTTTGCGAAAGGCTTGTGGCAAGACGATATAGATCATAATCTGAAATTGTGTGAAACCTTGAGAAAGGCCAGCTTCGGTTTGCCCATGATCAAGTGAGTTTAAACCACCTCGAATAATTTCAGCCATCGCTGCCGTAGTAAAAATAGTAAATGCTGTGATTCCTGCTGGAGTTGATTTCATCTGAAATACGAGAAAAACAGTAAAAATCCAGAGCAAGTTAGGTACATTACGAACAAATTCAATGTAAATTGTTGAAATCCATTTAAATATAGGATTTTTGCCATTACGCATAATAGCAAGGATTGTCCCAAAAACAATTGATAATACAATTGAAATTAAAGATATTTTTAAAGTTAAGATTAAACCATTGCTAATAACACTGAAGGTAGATGGTTTAAAAAGTTCAAGTATTGATTCCATACGACCTCCTTATAAGCTATAAGCATTTTTATTCTTTTCTTCCATGCGACGAGCCCATGTAGCAAGTGGGAAGCAAAGAACAAAATAGAGTAGAGCTGCCCCTGCAAATGCAGGGATATAGTTTGAGTTAAGAGCTGACCATGATTTAGTAACAAACATGATATCAGCACCAGATATAATAGCTACTGTCGATGTATTTTTTATCAAGTTCACGACTTGGTTGGTCATCGGTGGCAGTATTGTGCGGATTGCCTGAGGTAAAATAATCTGGCTCATGGTTTGGCTATAGGTAAAACCTTGAGAAAGCGCAGCCTCAGTCTGTCCTCTTGGAACAGACTCAATACCTGAGCGAATAACCTCAGCGATATAGGCACCATGATAGAGTCCCACACAAATAACTGCTGTCCAATAAATTGATGGCATAATAATATAGTTTGAAATCAAAGGCAAACCATAGTAGACAATCATAAAGTGGACCAGAAGAGGCGTGTTTTGGAAAAATTCAACATAACAGCGTGAAATCGCACGTGACAGTTTATTAGTATTTGTTGAAAGTGCTCCAAAAACTATTCCAAGCATTAGGGATAATAGCAGAGCACCAATAGAGATTTGGAGTGTGAAGAGAAAGCCCCAAAGAAACTTATCAAAGTCTGCAAAATAGGCTAACCAATTGCTCCATTCAAAAGCTGATGACATATGGTAAGTCTCCTTTCTAGTTGTTTTCTTCGATACTTGCTGGGGTCAAATCATACTTATCATAGATAGCTTGAAGAGTTCCATCTTCAGTCCATCCATCAATAAGACCAGACAAATATTCATCTAATTCAGTATTTGATTTTTTAGTTACAACGCCATATTGAGAAGCTGCAAATGTGAAATCCAACAACTGAGTTTTTGAGCTAACATATCCTGATAGAATAGATTGGTCAACAGAAAACGCATCCGTGCGATGAGCACGAAGAGAGACTGACAGTTCTGGATAGGAACCAAGCTCTGCAAATTTAACCGAAATACCATTCTCTTTAGCTAATTCACTAATTTGTAATTGTGTAATTGAGCCTTGAGAAACACCGATAGTTTTGCCATCTAAATCTTTAAATGACTTGATTCCACTATCTTTGTTAATCAGGAAACCAACAGCATCAGTGTAGTATGGTGTAGTGAAGTTGTAGAGTTTTCGACGTTCTTCAGTAATTGTAAAAGTTGCAATGACAATATCAACTTGTTCATTATCAAGAAGAGCACCGCGAGTTGCAGCTGTAACAGGTGTAAATGCAACTTTAACACCAAGTTTTTTAGCAATTTTTTTAGCTAATTCAACTTCAATACCGCTAAATTTATTTGTATCTGGGTCGAGATAACCGAAGTTAGGAACGTCTTGTTTCACTCCGACACGTAAGACACCAGATTCTTTAATTTTATTTACTTGAGCTGAAGTAGTATCGGCGTTAGTATTTACTGTAAAGAAAATAGCTGAGCAAATGACCATAAGTAGGGTAAGTATAGATAGGGTGATTTTTTTCATAGAGACCTCCCTAATTTACTGAAACACGTTCACTTGTGTGGTCGATAACTTTACTCAAAAATTGTTGAGCACGAGGCTCAGTTGGATTATCAAAGAAACCTTGAACATCGGTTGTATCAACTAAAATCTGACCTTCAGCCATGAAGATGATGCGATCAGCTACCTCACGAGCAAATCCCATTTCGTGTGTTACCACAACCATGTTCATTCCTTCTTTGGCGAGGTTTTGCATAACAGCAAGAACATCACCAATTGTTTCTGGATCAAGTGCTGATGTTGGTTCGTCAAACAAAAGAAGTTCTGGTTCCATAGCTAATCCGCGAGCGATAGCAACACGCTGTTTTTGACCACCAGAAAGCATTCCCGGGTAAGAATCTTTACGATCCCACATATTAACATAAGTTAAGTATTTTTCAGCGATAGCTTCGGCTTCGGCTTTTGATTTTCCAAGAACCTTAGTTGGAGCCAAAGTAACATTTTCTAACACTGTTTTATGTGGGTAAAGATTGAAGTGTTGGAAAACCATACCAACTTCTTTACGCAACTGAACTAAGTCCTTAGCTGATGCTTTAACAACCTCATGTCCATTGACTTTCAAACTTCCTGTTTCAATGGATTCAAGTGCATTCATTGTACGAATAAGTGTAGATTTACCAGATCCTGATGGACCGAGCAAAACGACCACCTGCCCTTTTTCGATTTCCAAATTGATATTCCTAAGAGCATGGTATTTCCCATAATATTTTTCTACGTTCTTAAATTCAATAAGAGCCATAAGTTTCTCCTTATCTAGTATTTTGTTAGATTACCTAACATCAATAGAAATAGTTTATCATAGAATCAAAACGCTGTCAAATATTATCAGAAAATTAGAATAAATCAGGATTGCTAATGTTATAAAAAGATTACTATATGATGTCAGAAGGGTCTATATTTCCCATAAGAGTGAATTTTTGGTATAATTCAAAGTAGAATTATTTTTTCGAGTACGTTAGTATAGCTTACTTTTAGCACTGATGTCAGTAAAAAACCTAGAAAGGTATTTAATAGGATGAAGAAAATTCTTATTGTTGACGATGAAAAGCCGATTTCGGATATTATTAAATTTAACTTAACAAAAGAAGGATATGAAACGGTCACAGCATTTGATGGTCGTGAAGCCCTAGAAAAATTCAAAGAAGAGGAACCGGATTTAATTATCCTTGATTTGATGTTGCCTGAATTGGATGGTCTTGAGGTAGCAAAAGAGGTTCGTAAAACAAGTCACCTTCCAATTATTATGCTTTCAGCTAAAGATAGTGAGTTTGATAAAGTTATTGGACTTGAAATTGGTGCTGATGACTATGTGACTAAACCTTTCTCAAATCGTGAATTGCTAGCGCGTGTGAAAGCTCATTTACGTCGTACAGAGACTATTGAAACTGCTGTTGCTGAGAGTAACAACGCAGGTAATACTTCTGAAATCACAGTTGGTGATTTGCAAATTTTACCAGATGCCTTTGTTGCTAAAAAACGTGGTGAAGAGATTGAACTGACTCACCGTGAATTCGAATTGCTTTTCCATTTGGCGACACATATGGGACAAGTTATGACTCGTGAGCACCTTTTGGAAACTGTTTGGGGTTATGATTATTTTGGTGATGTCCGCACAGTCGATGTTACTGTACGTCGTCTTCGTGAGAAAATTGAAGATGTACCAAGTCGTCCAGAATATATTTTGACACGACGCGGTGTTGGGTATTTTATGAAGTCTTATGATCAATAATAATATTGTTGGGAACTTAACTTTTTTTGAACTATCTATCCTCATTTTATTGAGTTTTGTAGCTATTTATTTTATTCATTTAGCTTATCGTGATTATCGAAACTTTAAAACAATTCGTAGTCTTAGTGATAAGGTCAGAGAGTTGATAACTGGTAATTATACTGAGGATATCAATGTTGAAGGTGATCCAGATTTGGTAGAGTTAGCCGCTCACATCAATGACCTTTCAAAAGTCTTTCGCTTAACTCACGAGAATCTAGCACAAGAAAAAAATAGGTTGGCTAGTATCCTCACCTACATGACTGATGGGGTTCTTGCAACTGATAGAGCTGGCAATATTACCATGATTAATGACATGGCTCAAAAACAGCTTAATCTCAAAAGAGAAGATGCTCTCAAGCTGAATATTATTGATATCCTCAACACAGATCGTGTATATACTTATCATGAATTGGTTTCACAGACGCCAGAGGTTGTTATCAGTCGTCGTAATGAATTTGATGAGTTTATCACCTTACGAGTTAGGTTTGCACTTAATCGACGTGAAAGTGGCTTTATTTCAGGTTTGGTTGCGGTCTTACATGATACAACGGAGCAAGAAAAGGAAGAACGGGAGCGTCGACTCTTTGTTTCTAATGTCAGCCATGAGCTAAGAACACCTTTAACATCTGTTAAGTCCTATCTTGAAGCTTTGGATGAAGGGGCATTGAAAGAGGATATTGCTCCAAGTTTTATCAAGGTCTCATTGGATGAAACTAATCGTATGATGCGTATGATTTCTGATTTGCTTAATTTGTCTAGAATTGATAACCAAACCATTCAACTGGACATCGAGATGACAAACTTTACAGCCTTTATGACTTCTATCCTCAATAGATTTGATCAAATTAAGAATCAAAATACTATTAGTGGGAAACACTATGAGATTATTAGGGACTATCCTTTAACTTCAATTTGGATTGAGATTGATACTGATAAGATGACTCAAGTTTTAGATAATATTCTTAATAATGCCATAAAATATTCACCTGATGGTGGTCAGATAACAGTAAGTATGAAGACTACTGATAGTCAGCTGATTATCTCCATTTCAGATGAAGGATTGGGTATTCCTAAGAAAGATTTGCCTTTAATATTTGATAGATTTTATCGTGTTGATAAGGCCAGAAGTCGAGCTCAAGGTGGTACTGGACTTGGATTGTCTATTGCAAAAGAGATTGTTAAACAGCATAAAGGATTCATTTGGGCAAAAAGTACTTATGGCAAAGGATCAACCTTTACCATTGTTTTGCCATATGAAAAAGATTCAGCGATTTATGACGATGAATGGGAGGATGAAGAAGAAAACTAGATGTCAGATAAAGGTTTTAAATATAGTATTTTAGCATCAGGTTCAACTGGGAATAGTTTTTATTTGGAGACGGCTCAAAAACGAATCCTGGTGGATGCAGGGTTGACAGGAAAGAAAATCACAAGTCTTTTGGCTGAAATTGATCGTAAACCGGAAGATTTAGATGCAATACTTGTTACTCATGAGCATTCTGATCATATCAAAGGTGTAGGTGTCTTGGCACGAAAATACAATCTTGATGTTTATGCTAATGAAAATACTTGGAAAATCATGGACGAGCGTAACATGATTGGTAAATTAGATGTCGCTCAAAAACATGTCTTTGAACGTGGAAAAACACTGACATTTGGTGATGTTGATATTGAGAGCTTTGGTGTCAGTCACGACGCAATCGATCCTCAGTTTTACCGCTTTATGAAGGATGATAAATCGTTTGTTATGTTAACTGACACAGGTTATGTTAGTGATCGTATGGCAGGTTTGATTGAGAATGCAGATGGCTATCTAATTGAATCTAATCATGATATTGAAATTTTACGTTCGGGAGCTTATCCATGGAGTCTTAAACAACGAATTCTCTCAGATAAGGGTCACTTGTCTAACGAGGATGGTGCTCAAACAATGATTAGAACAATTGGTAATCGAACTAAGAAAATCTATCTTGGACATTTGAGTAAAGAAAATAACATTAAAGAACTTGCTCATATGACTATGGAAAACAATCTTGCAAAGGCAGATTTTGGTGTAGGAACCGAGATGAAGGTTTTTGATACATTACCAGATGAAGCACTGCCATTGACAGGAATATAAAAAATGAAAAATTTATTATTTACTTCACTTGGTTTTGTTAGTTTTGCTCTAGGTGCAATAGGAGTTCTTTTACCAATATTGCCAACAACACCATTTCTTTTACTTTCAGGTTACTGTTTTGCACGGAGTTCAAAGAAATTTGAAATTTGGCTAAGGAAAACAAAGCTGTATAAGTTCTATGTGGCAGATTATGCTGAAAGCAAAACAATTTCTTATGACCGAAAGAAGAAAATAATTTGGCAGATATATCTTTTGATGGGAATTTCTATTTTTGTAGCGCCAATACTTTGGGTCAAACTTGCATTATTTTTATTAACTCTATTTATTACTTATTATCTTTTTAGAGTTATTCCAGATAAAAAAGATTAATAAAATACCTTGGAGATTTCTTATTTTCTCCAAGGTATTTTACATATTTATAATTCTTATTAATTCAAGTTGACTATTAATTATGATGTTGATATACATATAGCAATCTAATATAATCAGCTTTCTTTATGATTAGTTTTGGTTTGATTGAGCCAAGCATATGCTATCCCAATAAACAAGCCAGCACCAAGCCAATTACCTAAGAATACCACTATCCATTGGCGAAGGATAGTGATTAGATTGAAGTCTGGAACATTTTCTCGAACATGATTGAAGGCAAGTAACATGAAAGATGCAAAATTAGCAATAAGGTGTTCATTGATAAGGAAGACAAACATAAAAATTGCTGAGAGAGCAACGAAAAATTTTGCAGATTCTTCTTTTAAAAGCATGTACCCTAAGATAGCAATGTTAACAAACATATTTGCTGTGATACCTTCAATAAAATTACTCCAATCAGATTTTGATAATTTGATGTTGACTGCATTCACAACGAAGCTCTTATCTCCTAAATTCATGAAAGAGAAGGATTGATTGAAGAGCCAAGCAAGCAAACAGGCTCCAACAAAATTAAAGAAAGTACAATAAAGCAGAATAATTATAGCTTTTTTCCAAGGGATTTGTTTGTAGTAGGCACCAGTTGTTAGGTACATCATATTGGAAGTTGCTAATTCTCCATTAAAAACCAACACATAAATAAGTCCAATGGCAAAAATAAAAGTAAAAACAAAGCGTGAAAGTGCAGGAAATCCAGTACTTATAACATCAGCACCGATAATCCCAACTGCTGTAGACATAGTGAGATAGGCACCAGCAAATATTGATCTAAGTGCATAGCGCCCAAGGCTCTCATTGAAAAGCGCTTCTTTTTTTTCACAAGCTGCGCCAACCTTCTCTTGAAATGGTGACATAGTTTACTCCTTTGAACATTTAATTTTTATGTGAAATGCAGACAGAAAGTCTAATCAGTATGATAAAAACAAAGAGGTTGGGCAAAAGTCACAACCTCGTTTTATTTTTTGAAATAGGACCAAGACACTAGCCTAGTGAAAATTCTTTTGTTTTTTAGAGTTCAGATTGTCCTGCTAGGTTTTTGTGGGTGGGATGATGAATTCTTTTTAATCCTGTTGAATTCTGTATCGCCTCATATTTATTTAATGTGATGATGCTCCAGAGTCAGCATCTGTTGTTACAGCTCCCCCTACAGAACTATCAGAAGCACCAGAACTTGCATCAACATGTGCTGCTGGACTAGCAGGTGTATTACCGCCGACAAGTCGTTGTCCAGTTGTCTGAAGATACCAGTCCAACCATGGTTTGAAGTTGAATACAATTTCATTTATACCAGCGTATGAACCATCATTATAGTACATTGCTTGATAGTTATGAGTATTCAGAACAGCTGGGTTTGGATTTGGAATCAAGGTACGCACATATTCTTGATTACCATTACGAAGTGTACCGATTACCCACTCAACGTTTTTCATGCGTTGTGGAGGGAGCGAAGCATGAACAGTTGACATACGACTACCAGATTGAGAAGGTACGCGTTTAGCATACATGGTATCTGGATCTTGGTGAGCATTATTGTAATAGAGAAATTGGTTATTATCATCCGCATATGTCAATTCAAATGGCATTGACTTAAGGAACATATTGATTTGATCAACTGTTAATATACCATGGTCAAGTTTAACATAAGTACTTCCAGATACAGCTCCAGTGATTTTAGCTACTTTTTCCACCCAATCCGGATCATCAGGGTCAACGTCTGTTACAGTTGTTGCTATTGGATGATTGCAATCCAAATCTTCTGGTTCAATCAGTTTTGGTTTTTTCAATGTAGATACAACCTCCACATATTTCACAAAGTTATCAAGGCAGAGCTCTAAGAATTTAACAGTCCCTTCATTGATGATATTTCCTTTCTCGTCAAAAGCTTCTTTTGCCTTTCCAAGAAGGAATTCATTTCCTGGAAGTGTATAAGCATTGACACCGGGGGCCTCTAAGATTTTTCGTAAGTGAACTTGTGCACGTGAGGTTCCTTGATCATAGTAAGATGCTCCAAGAATCATGACGGGTTTGTTTTCAAATGGGTGGACTTCATAAGACATCCATTCAAGGACACTCTTAAGTGCTGCTGTGATTGTGTGATTGTGCTCAGGTGTCGCTACGATGACACCATCAGCGCGTGTAATTTTATTATAAATAAGACGAAGTTGAAAACTTTCTTTCCAATCTTCATCTTGATTAAACATTGGTACCTCATCAATTTCTAACAATTCAAGTTCGAATTTTACTTTAAATTGTTTTCGGATGAATTCCAAAAGCATACGGTTATATGATTGATCGGCATTTGAACCGACGATTCCAACGAATTTCATTACTAATACCCTTTCCTAGATTTTATAGACTTTCCCAATTAAAGTTTTCTGCCTCTTTGTGCAATAATTCCTTGGCATTTGACAATTTATTAGTGATTTTGACGAAAAGGCGGAAGTCATCAAAGATTGCATCTAATTTTTGGATGATTTCAAGATCTACCAAATTTCCATCTTTATCAAATGCTTGAAGAGAATGAGAAAGTAAAAATTCGTCAGGTAAAACATTAGCCTTCAATTCTGGAGCATTAAGAATTTGTCGTAACTGTAGTTGCGCACGAGATGACCCCAAGGTTCCAAATGAAGCTCCTGTAATCATAACAGGTTTATTGAGTAATGGATATATTCCATAAGAAAGCCAAGCTAATGCATTCATTAAAACTGCAGGAATAGAGTGGTCGTATTCTGGTGTACCGATGATAAGTCCATCAGCATTTGTAATTTTCTCTGCAATTTCTAAAACAATTTCAGGAACTTTCTTATTAGTTGGTTTATTAAAAACAGGGAGATCTTTTATTTCAACGAGCTCAATTTCAGCTTTGTCTGCAAAGTGATTTTGCATATACTGAAGAAGCTGGCGATTAGTTGACTTAGTGGAGTTAGTTCCAACTAGTCCAATGAGTTTCATTTTGGTACCTCTTTTCTAAAGGAGTGATATATTGTCGATTTGACAGAAAAAATTCTGGCAAATGATTCGCAATAATATGATAACGCTTTCTGAAGAAAAATGCAAACTTCCTTAGTGGTTTTGGTTAGAATTATTTCTTATTTTTTTAAGTTTTTTCAATAAAAAATGAGTTTTTTGTCTAGGTTCATTATACTCCTTGCTTTTTCTGCAACCATTTTCTAGAATTATGGTAAAATATAATGAGTTGTGTCTGGATAAGTGACACAAGTAATTTTGAAAGGATTTTTTATGTTAACTTTAGAAAGTAAACTACAGAGTGAATTTGGCATTGTTTTTAATGACATTTCTTTGCTAGAAACTGCCTTCACCCATACTTCATATGCCAATGAACATCGCCTCCTAAACATTTCACATAATGAGCGTTTGGAATTTTTAGGAGACGCGGTTCTTCAATTATTAATTTCGAAATATCTGTTTAAGAAATACCCTAAGAAACCTGAGGGAGATCTGTCAAAAATGCGATCTGCAATTGTTCGTGAGGAATCATTGGCAGGCTTTTCTAGACAGTGTGGTTTTGATGATTACATTCGTCTCGGCAAGGGAGAAGAGAAGTCTGGTGGACGTGATCGTGATACAATTCTTGGAGATCTTTTTGAAGCCTTTCTCGGAGCTCTGCTATTAGACAAAGGTGTTGAAAGTGTTGAAAAATTTCTCAATCAAGTTATGATACCTAAGGTTGAAGAAGGTAATTTTGAGAGAGTAAAGGACTATAAAACGACATTACAGGAGTTACTGCAGACTAAAGGTGATGTATCAATTGATTATAAGGTGACAAGTGAGACAGGACCAGCCCATGCAAAAACTTTTGAAATGACAGTTTTTGTGAATGGTGAAGAAATCAGCAATGGGATTGGAAAGTCTAAAAAATTAGCCGAGCAAGCTGCTGCGCAAAAGGCACTTGAGGTGTTTCAAAAAATGAAAGGGAAAGGACAATAAGTAGGAGCTAGACTGGTAACAGTAGTTCTTTATGCTTACCTATGTTTTTAAAAAAAATTGAAATGCAAGGCTTTAAGTCCTTTGCAGATAAAACAAAAATTGAATTTGATAAAGGTGTCACGGCGGTTGTAGGACCTAATGGTTCTGGGAAATCTAATATTACTGAAAGTCTGAGATGGGCTTTGGGTGAGTCTTCTGCGAAGAGTCTTCGTGGTGGCAAGATGCCTGATGTCATTTTTTCGGGTACTGAAAGTCGAAAAGCATTGAACTTTGCACAGGTCATTGTGACTTTGGATAATAGTGACAGATTTATCAAAGATGCCAAAGAAGAAATTCGAGTTGAACGCCACATTTATCGTAATGGTGACAGTGATTATCTCATTGATGGTAAAAAAGTTCGTCTTCGTGATATTCATGATTTATTTTTAGATACTGGTCTAGGTCGTGATTCATTTTCCATTATTTCCCAAGGTCGTGTTGAGGAAATTTTTAATAGCAAACCTGAAGAGCGCCGTGCTATTTTTGAAGAAGCAGCTGGTGTTCTGAAATATAAAACACGGAAAAAAGAAACTCAGACAAAACTCAATCAAACTCAAGACAATTTGGATCGTTTAGATGATATTATCTACGAATTAGAAATGCAAGTTAAGCCTCTGGAAAAACAAGCTCAGACTGCTAAAGAGTTCTTAGTTTTGGAAGATAAGCGCAAACAATTGCAGTTAGATATTCTTGTTGAGGATATTCGAAATGATAAATCAAAATTATCTAAAGAAAATGATGATTTAGCAAGTGTTAAAGAACAATTGTCGACTTATTATAAGCAACGTCAACGTTTAGAGGAAAAAAATCAAAAATTAAAGGATAAGCGACATAGTTTATCTGAGGAAATTGCTAAAAAGCAAGGGACTTTGGTTGATTTAACGCGTTTGATTTCTGAAACTGAAGGAAAAATTGATGTGATTCGTTTGCAATCTAGTCAATCTGAGGAGAAAAAACAGGAAGCAAAACGTCGTCTGCAAGATTTAATAAATCAAAAAGAAGAACTCGAACTTGAATTAGAGACTAAGCGACAGAATCTTGTCCAGATGGAGCAAAGGCTTTCTCAAACTCAAGAGAAAATCCTAAAAATTGAAGAGGAACTTGCTCTCTTTTCTACAGATCCAGATCAAATTATTGAGAATCTTCGAGAAGAATTTGTTTCTCTCATGCAAAAAGAAGCGGAGCTTTCCAACAACTTGACGATGTTGATTTCTGAAATGGAAAATCAAAAGCAACTGTCTGAGAATCAAACCGCAGAGCTTGTTAACTTGGAAGAGCAGCTTAACTCACTTAAATATTCGGGGCAAGAAGCTCTTGAAAAATATGAGTCAGCAAAGGCTGATTTAATTAAACTCCGTCAAGACTATCAAAACCTTTATCATGAAGTAAGGCAAAGTGAAGAAAGCTATCAAACTCAGCAGACTAAGATGTTTGATGTCATGGATGATATCAAATCAAAAGAGGCTCGAAAGAATAGTTTGGAAGCGATTCTTAAAAGTCATAGCAATTTTTATGTCGGTGTAAAATCTGTCTTACAGGCCAGTCAACAAATCGGTGGCCTTATCGGTGCTGTAAGTGAACATTTAACTTTTGATCGCAACTATCAAACTGCCCTAGAAATTGCTTTGGGCGGAAGCGCTCAGCATGTCATTGTAGAAGATGAAGCTGCTGCTAAACGCTCAATTGCTTACCTAAAACAAAATCGTCAGGGGCGTGCTACATTCTTACCATTAACAACGATAAAAGCTCGTCAACTATCAAGTCAAAACCAGTCTAAATTAGAAACAAGTCCTGGTTTTCTTGGTCTTGCTAGTGATTTAGTGAGTTTTGAGCCCCGACTAGAGTCAATTTTTAAAAATCTTCTTGGTGTGACAGCTATTTTTGATACGATTGACAATGCCAATAAAGCTGCGCGTGCTCTTAATTATCAAGTTCGATTGGTAACTTTGGATGGTACAGAACTTCGCCCTGGCGGCTCTTTCTCTGGTGGTGCTAATCGTCAAAATAATACTACCTTTATCAAGCCTGAGCTAGATTCTATTAATGTAGAACTTGAAAAAGCGAGACAAGACTTACGTCAGCAAGAAGTTGAGGTATCTTCTCTTCAAGAAAGGTTGAAAGAGCAGCAAAGTCAACTGGAAAGCCTGAAAAATCAGGGTGAGTCTGCAGGCTTGGCTGAGCAAAAGGCAGAGCTTGAGTATCAGCAAATTGCTGACCGTTTAACAGATTTGACAAAAGTTTATCAAGGACTGAAAGCAAGCAGTAGCAGTGCTGATAGCTCAGACTTTGATAGTCGAAGGAATGCTTTGGAAAACCAACTTGAACAGATTGGTGTTCAAAAGGAAAAGGTGACAGCTGAAATTGATAAAATTAAGGCCGATAAGGATTCAATTAACCTTAAAGTCACAGAATTAAACAATCAACTCTCTCAGGCTAAATTGCAGGAACGTGATCTCCTCAGTGAGAAGAAGTTTGAACATAGCAATCAAACTCGTTTAGAAATTAACTTATCACAAACTAAAACTGAAATAGGCCAGCTAGAAGAACTTCTTATTGCTCAAGCTGAGAACCTTCCAATACAAGAACTTCCAACACTTGAAAAACAATTGGATGAAGCAATCAGCCGTAAATCTGCAGATGAAGAGCGTCTAATCCAATTACGTTTTGAATTAGAAGATTGTGAAGCTGCTTTGGATGATGTTACAGAACAAGTACAGAAGGCTAGTCAGCAGAATGAAAGCCTTATTCGTCAACAGGCTCAGCATGAAGCTGAAATAGATAAGTTATCAGATCGTTTACGTGACCATTCTAGATTGTTATCAGAGGACTATAGCGTAACATTTGAAGAAGCAGAGGAAATAGCTAATATCTTGGAAGATATTCTTGAATCAAGACAAGAATTACAGAATTTACGTCGTCAAATAAGAGCACTAGGACCAGTAAATCTGGAGGCTATTGAACAATATGATGAAGTTAACGACCGTTTGATTTTCCTTAATGGTCAGAAGGAAGATCTTGTCCATGCCAAAAATCTTCTTCTTGAGACAATCAATGATATGGACGAAGAAGTTAAATCTCGCTTTAGAGTTACTTTTGAAGCTATTAGAGAAAGTTTTAAACTAACTTTTACTCAGATGTTTGGTGGAGGGTCAGCTGATCTTTATTTAACAGAAGGTGACTTGCTTAATGCAGGTGTTGAGATTTCAGTGCAACCTCCTGGTAAGAAGATTCAATCTCTTAACCTTATGTCTGGTGGAGAGAAGGCACTCTCAGCACTTGCTCTGCTATTTGCCATTATCCGCGTCAAAACGATTCCTTTTGTGATACTTGACGAAGTTGAGGCTGCGCTTGATGAGGCCAATGTCAAACGTTTTGGGGATTACCTCAATCGTTTTGATAAGTCTAGTCAATTTATTGTTGTTACTCACCGCAAGGGGACAATGGCTGCCGCTGATAGCATTTACGGGGTAACCATGCAGGAATCTGGTGTTTCTAAGATTGTATCTGTTAAACTCAAAGATGCTGAAAGTTTAGTCAATTAATCCAGATGATATAGAATAATCCCAGTTCAAATGAGCTGGGATTGTTTGTTATTCACCAGTTTTGGTTTCAGAATGCCCTTCACTAATTGAGTAAGAGGCTTCTCCATGGCTTTTTTCCTCGATTTCTTGCTTGATTTCTTCATCAATCACGTCAAAATCTTCTGTGATTTTGTCTTCTGCTTGAACCTGGGTGTAGAGGTCAGAAACTTTGTAGAAAACAGAATTGACAAATTGACTTGTTGATTCAAAGTCAAAGCGGTTAGTTTGGCTGGCAAATAAGCGGTCGCGACCAAAGTCTGAGGGGTCTGACTTTGTAATTCCAAAATGCCAAGTAGGGATTTCTAGACCTGCGGGATAAAAATACAAGACGAAACCACCGCTACCTTGTCCTTCAAGAACATCGACATAGGAAACTGCTTCGCCATTGGCATCATAGTTAAGTGGTGACATTGTTAGTTTTCCATCAATGCTAACTAATCCCTGAGAGCTAAATTCAAAGGTATACCCATTGGCGTCAGACCAAGTTCCTGATAGACTTGAAAAGTCTCCCATCGATAGATTGTAGAAATTGAATTGACTTGATTGGTTACTAATTTGGCGTTTGTTTAGAATTGACTGCCCTTCATTAACATGATCATCGGTTACTTTCTGTTCAACAGGTTTAGATAGAAGATCTGCACGGAGTGAAGGGGTTTCTTGTGCAGGACTAGTCGATGTTGAGGGTAGAGTTTTTGACTCCAAATCTTTGGGATTACGATCAATCTTTGAACTAGAACTTTTAGTAGTTACTCGGTTAGGAGTAGGATTAGTGTTCCTGTCTTTTAGAGCAAAATAGCTGCCAGTAGACAAAAGCAAGACGAGACTAGATGTAAGTGCGATAGCTGATGTTTTTTTCATAGTAAACTCCTTTTTTGTACTCAATATAGTAATTCGAAAAAAATTTTGTGTTTTTAGAAAAATCTTTAGAAAAAGCTTTAAATATGCTTTCAGATTTCCTTTGGAATTTCCCAAAAGTTTCTTAAAATTTGATACAATATAAATACGTAAACATTTAGGGGTATGACGATGATAAAATTAGTAGCAACGGATATGGACGGAACTTTTTTGGATGGCAATGGACAGTACAATGCCAGCCGTCTTGAAGCTGTCTTAGATAGATTTGATGATCTAGGTATTAGATTTGCAGTTGCTAGCGGGAGATCACTTTTAGCTTTGACAAAAATGTTTGAAGATTTTGCGGATAGAATCATTTTTATTGCTGAAAATGGGAATGTGGTAAAGGTTGGTGATTACATCATCTTTGAGGCTAATTTATCTTCTGATCAATATTTGGATATTTCAAAAACCTTACTTGGTATTCCTTATATGGCTGATTATGATTTTCTTTTATCAGGTGAAAAAGGTGCCTACGTCCATAACAAGTCTAGTAAGGACTATGTGGATTTTATCAGTCATTATTATGAGAATGTTCAGCGTGTTCCTGATTTTGATAATCTGAGTGATAAGATTTTCAAATTAACAGCAAACTTTGCTGAAGAGACAGTGAGAGAAGGAGAAGCCTGGGTTAATCAAAAAATCCCCTATGTTCAAGCAGTGACAACTGGCTTCAAATCAATAGATATTATTTTAAGAGATGTCGACAAGAGTACAGGAATAGCAGAAATCTGTAAGCATTTTGGCATCAGTCAATCTGAAATTATAGCCTTTGGAGACAACTTAAATGATTTTGAAATGCTTGAATATGCAGGCACAGCTATTGCCACCGAAAATGCAAGAGATGAAATAAAAGCAATCTCTCAACAAATTATCGGACCTTGTCACGAGGAGTCGGTGATGGCTTATATGGAAGGAATGGTTAAATAAGATGGCAATTAAGTTACTTGCACTAGATATGGATGGAACGCTTTTTACAAAAAATAAAAAAGTAACGAGTGAGAACCGAAAAGCCTTGAAAGCTGCTGAAGAAAGAGGAGTCCATGTTGTCATTACTACGGGCCGTCCTTTGATTGCCATTAAACATGTTTTAGAAGACTTGGACCTTTATAACGATGAACATTATAGCATCACCTTCAATGGAGGCCTTGTTCAGCGCAATAATGGTGACATTTTAGATAAAAATGTTATGACTAGGGAAGAGTTGCGAACTATTTATGATATCATTGAACCCCTTGCACTTCCTATGGATGTCCTTAGTGAAGGGATTGTATACAGCCTCCCAAGTAGAGGCAATCACTCCCTCTATCATCAGGCTAACCCGATGCTAGATTTCGTTCAGGTTCCAACATTTGAAGAAATTCCTGAAGATATCGTTTATAATAAGGTTGTAGTTGTAATTGACGAAGATTTTCTAGATCAACAAATTACCAAACTTCCTAGTGAATTATATGACCAATTTGAAGTCTTTAAATCACGTGAGATTATTCTTGAAATAATGCCCAAAGGTGTTCATAAAGCTTTTGGATTGGATTTGCTAATCAAGCACCTTGGCATTAAACAAGAAGAAGTAATGGCTATGGGAGATGAGGGAAATGACCTTAGTATGCTAGAATGGGCTGGCTGGGGTGTTGCTATGGCTAATGGCGTAGCTATTGCCAAAGAAAAAGCTAACGCAGTCACAACTCGTACCAATGATGAGTCTGGCGTTGCCGAAGCAGTGCAGAAATATATTTTAAGTCAAGATTAGAAAGGGTCGTTTTAACGACTGGGTTTATAAGATGGGATTATTTGACCGTTTATTCGGAAAACAAAAAGAAGAATTGGAAGATTCAGTCTCACCAGAGATTGGTGAGCAAACAGAAGAAGTAGATGATTCACTTAATGAGTTAGAAACTGCTGAGAATTATGGCTCACTGGATGAAGATTTTGATATGGTTGTTGAAGAAAAAGAATTTAACAATATCGATCGAATTGTCGAATCAGAGGTAAGCGATGACTTTATCATTTTTGAAAAAATTCAAGGTGCGGCAACTGATTTTGGGGCAAGTAGTCTGGCTGAATCAGCTGAGCCTGCATTTTCTGATGAAAAAGATTTGGATAGCAATAACCTAGTTATTGATGCTAGTGATTCTGTTCAAGATAGCTTGAACAGTGACGAGGTTGCTTCCCCAGAAACAAGTTCAAGTGAAGTAAAAAATGAGACTAACGCTGCTGCGTCAGCATTTATGGCTGATTATTATGCTAAACGAGCTGCCATTGAAAAATCAATTGAGGACGGGACTTTTGTTAAGCCTGAAGTTAAGCAGGTCGAACCAGTTCAGGAAGAAACAATAGCAGAAGCGCCAGCATTTGAAACAAAAGAAGAAAAATACAACCGCAGTCTTAAAAAGACTCGTACAGGTTTTGGAGCTCGACTCAACGCTTTCTTAGCCAATTTCCGTACGGTTGATGAAGAATTCTTTGAAGAGTTGGAAGAGATGCTTATCTTGTCAGACGTTGGTGTGAATGTCGCTACTCAGTTGACAGAGGACCTTCGTTATGAGGCTAAGCTTGAAAAAGCAAAAAAAGCAGATGATCTAAAACGCGTTATTATTGAAAAGTTGGTCGATATCTACGAAAAAGATGGCGTCTACAATGAGCGCATCAACATGCAGGATGACTTGACAGTTATGCTCTTTGTCGGGGTTAACGGTGTCGGGAAAACAACTTCAATCGGAAAACTTGCTTACAAGTACAAACAAGCTGGTAAGAAAGTCATGTTGGTTGCTGCGGATACCTTCCGTGCAGGTGCGGTCGCTCAGTTAGCTGAATGGGGTCGCCGTGTCGATGTTCCTGTCGTAACTGGACCAGAAAAAGCTGACCCAGCGTCTGTTGTTTTTGATGGTATGGAAAAAGCTGTCGCTGAAAAAGTGGATATCCTCATGATTGATACTGCAGGTCGCTTGCAAAATAAAGAGAATCTTATGGCAGAGCTTGAAAAAATGGGTCGCATTATCAAACGCGTCCTTCCTGACGCACCACATGAAACCCTGCTTGCCTTGGATGCCTCAACTGGACAGAACGCCCTCAGTCAAGCCAAGGAATTTTCAAAAATCACACCCCTTACCGGTTTAATCCTGACTAAGATTGATGGAACTGCCAAGGGTGGTGTCGTCTTAGCCATCCGTCAGGAACTAGATATTCCTGTCAAATTCATCGGTTTTGGTGAGAAGATTGATGACATTGGTGAATTCAATTCAGAAGACTTTATGCGAGGTCTCTTAGAAGGTATTATTTAGGGTTTATTTTTTCATAATCAACTAAAAAAACTATCGAAGATTTTCTCTTTGATAGTTTTTGCTATATTGTCAGAAATTTTTTAAAAGACGCGGTAAACGTATGGGTTATTAGGTTCAGCTGTTTCAGTCAATTCAGTTATTTGAAGAACTGGAAGAGTCTGTTGTAGCAATTGGTCATATTCTAAACTGATCGTACCTGTTGCTTTAATCCAAGTATTGTCTTCATAGCTGATATCATTTCCAGTAGTGAGGAGACCATAGACGCCAGAGTCGGCAATACAGTGAATGATACCGAAACGGAATAGGAATTGGTAGCCTTCGTGTCCTGGTTCGTTATAAACAAAGCCAGTGTAGGTGATTTCCCTATTCATAAATTCGTCAGGATAGAGGTAAATCAATTCCATCACTTCCATGTAATTCTCGGTTGTGATGGTCAGGGCATCTGTTCCCTTGTATTTTTTCAGTTCAGACTGCATTTCTTTTTCGTAGGCAGCTGAAGTGAAATAGACGCTGGTATCAGGTTTCAAATACTGGACGGAGGTACCATCGTCGCTGACTCCTGTTTTTGAAGACTCAGCAGCCAGTGGAAATGAGTATCCTTTGGCTGATACGGTCCTAGAGTCCAGACTGACAGTCGGCACTAGCAAACCCACTAAAACCGGAAAGACTAAAATCATTGGGCTGGTCAGCTTTGCTATTTTTCCAGACAAGTGGCTATCCAACTTCATATTTTTCATCCAAATTGTGAGCTGGACGATAGCTAAGGTGAAGGACAGGACCATGGAAATATAGGTCAGGTAGGAATAATGCGTGTTGATGTACTGGTCCAGCTTGCCAGACAGCTGAAGGTACATGGACAATTCAAAGTAGCCTGCTAAGATTAAAAATCGAATCATTACATCACCCCCACAATCAAGCAAAAGATAATAATGATGCTAGCTGAGACACCGACAAACTGAAGGATAAAACTCCTTTTAAAGGAATTAGCCATCATCATTAGGTTTTTAATGTCAACCATGGGACCAATTAGCAAGAAGGCCAGCACAGGTGCCACGCCGAAAGTGGATAGGAGGGAGGCTCCGATAAAGGCGTCCGCTTCACTACAAAGTGATAAGATAAAGGCCAGCAGCATCATGACTAAAATAGCAGTCAAGGAATTACCGCTGATGCTCGTTAGAATACGAGTTGGCAGGTAAACCTGCATGGCTGACGCGATTAAGGTACCAAAGACTAGGTAACGACCAGTATCAAAAAACTCATCAATAGCATGGGCTAGGGCAAAGAAAATTTTCTTATACCATTTAACATTGGAATAGTCGTGAAAATGCACGGGCTTAGCATTGTCCTTGAGGATGTTCTCATCTACGACAAAGGCCAGCATGAGTCCTAGCACGACGGCGACGATGCTTGCCCCCAGCAAGCGCAATAAGAGAAAGCGCAGGGAGTTTCCAAAGGCTGAATAAGTGGCAAAGAGCACGATGGGATTGATAATGGGAGCTGTCGCTAGGAAGGGGACAGCTGTGTAACTGGGCACCTTCTTTTCTAAAAAACGATTGATGATTGGAACAATACCGCATTCGCAGGAAGGAAAAACAAAGCCGATGAAGGTCCCAAAGAGAATGCGCAAGAATTTATTCTTGGGCAGGAATCTCTGGACAAAATCAGGGGTTACATAGACCTCAATGAAGCCTGATAGAATGGTTCCTAGTAGGACAAATGGCAGAGCTTCAATAATGATTGATAAGAATATGGCAAACCACTGAAGAACGCTGGCTGGTAATTGATTAAATACTTCCATGCCTCTTATTTAGTCGCCTTTTCAGAATGATCTTTGTTTTCGTCGTTCTCTTCCTCATCTTTGTTAGGGTCACTTCCTAAATCTGGGAAATTAGCAAAGCTTGCAAACATAGTTTCTAAATCATCTTGTCTCTTATGTGTAATAGCCATAAATGGACCTTCTTTCATATTTTAAATTAGGGTAAGTGTTTTCTAGAAAATCACTAGTAACTACCTTACTATTATACTATCAAAAGCTTAAAAATGGTCAATGAAAGATAGCAGCAAGTGCAAAAAGAAGCATTTGTTGAGAAAATCAGAGGATAGTATCATAATGAAAGATGATAGTAGAGGATAATGAGTGAATAGAATACTATACTATAATCATAAAAAGAAATGAGGAAAATAGAATGACAATTTCAATTGAACATGTAGGCCTTTGGGTAAATGATTTAGAAGTGATGAAGGCTTTCTATGAGAAATACTTTGCAGCAACTTCTACAGAACTCTATCATAATTCAAGAACAGGCTTCTCATCTTACTTCTTGAGCTTCTCAGATGGCGCACGTTTGGAGCTCTGCCATCGTCCAGATATCGTGGAAGGCGACAAGAATACCCTTGGCTTTACCCACTTGGCAATCGCAGTAGGCGGTAAGGAAGATGTTGACAGAATGGCTGCGCGATTTGTTGAAGATGGCTTTGAGCTAACATCTGGTCCTCGTACAACTGGAGACGGCTACTATGAGGCTGTCATCTTCGATCCAGAAGGTAACCAAATTGAGCTGACAACTCATTAAACTTTAAACTGACTTGAATTATTGTGCTAAGAAAAGTCAAAGTTTGTATTGGGAGTGGGACAGAACTCGACAAATGTAATTGAACTCTCCTACGACACTGTGCAAAAAAATACGCAACTGTTTCAGCTTCAGCTGATTACAGGTGTGGATACCTTTAGGTATAAATGACGTCTAGAGGCAAGCGCCGTCGTTGCGTTTCCTATTTTGCCTTGTGTCGCTTAACGGCTTTGTATCTTAACAAAAGAATTCCCCTCACATCCACATTTCTAGGTTCAGGCTGAAAGAGACTCTCCCCAGGCTCATTCACTCGGCAAGTCTTAATTTCAAGTTGCCGACTTCCAAGACTTTCTCCCCAGACTCTTGGAGCCCCGCAAGCCTAGTAGCTCTAACAGTCTGGGGGAGATAAAGCTGACTTAGTCAGCGTCAATATTAGAGCTTTGAAAAAGCGAAGGATTATCCACTAGGCTACTGTGTCTTGGTCTTATTCCGAACTTTATTACAGAGCTTTGGATTATTTGTCCAACTTCATTTTTTCTAGATTCTGCATGTCTTTTCTTTTTGCAGTGATGCTTATAAAAGTTAGAAAATTGCCAAAAAATCTTGACACTTAATTGATATAGTTTTAAAATATAAGCAAGTAACCATAATAAAAATGGTAGCGGTAACTTTGTTTGAGCTACAGCTAGAAATTGTTTGTGGATGTCTTAGTTCTATAGCATTTTCTAAAAATCAACTTTATTGAGTAGCTCGTCCACTTATAAGGATTATAGTGGGCACCATTCGTTGTTAGAAAACAATTGGGGACCATTTAGCATGTCTAGGTGGTTCTCTTTTATTGGGAAAAGGAGAATGATATGAAAAAGATTTTGGTAGCTGCGATAGCTTTATGCTCAGTTTTTACTTTAGCGGCATGCGCTTCAAAAGATGATAGTGAGCAAACCCGAATTGGAATTATTCAGTACACTGAGCATGATGCCCTAACGGCATCACGTAAGGGATTTTTAGAAAGTTTAGCAGAAGCTGGTTATAAGGATGGAAAAAATCTTAAGGTCACATTTACAAATGCTCAAGGTGATCAAAGTAATCTTCAAACGATGGTGGAACAGTTATCAGGTAAAACTGATTTAAACTTTGCTATTGCTACTCCGGCTGCGCAAGCACTACAAGCTGGCATTCCTGATACTCCTGCAGTATTTACAGCTGTAACAGATCCTGTTTCAGCTGGCTTAGTTGAATCTATGGAAAAACCTGGTAAAAATATGACGGGATCAATTGATGCTGCCGATGTTTCTGACCAAATTGAATTATTATTAAAAGTTGTGCCTGATGCTAAAACTGTAGGGATTTTTTACAATGCCAATGAGGTGAATTCAGAAGTACAGGCTAAAGCAGCTAAAAAAGCTCTTGAATCAGTTGGTGTTAAGGCTGTAGAAAAAACAGTCACCACTACAAATGATGTTCAGCAAACAATGATGAGTTTAGCAGGTCAGGTGGATGCCATCTATCTTCCAACAGACAACACAGTAGCTTCGACAGTGCCTACAATTGGTGAAATCTTAATTGACAAGAAGGTTCCAGCAATCGGTAGTGATGAAGCTGTTATTGGAGGAGTTCTCTTTACATCAGGTGTTGACTATAAAGCAATCGGTAAACAAGCTGGTGAGCTGGCTGTTAAGATTTTAAATGGTGAGGATGTTAGTCAACTTGCTGTAGAAAAGCCTAAAACAACATCAATTGTTGTTAATGAAGAAATGGCTGAAGTTTTAGGATACGACCCTGAAACAATCAAATCATTAGCTGAATAAAGATAAGGACTTTAGGAGTGGAGGAAAACACTTCGTAAAGAGGCTGAGAAAGTTTCTCCCTTAGCTAGTGTGACTGGATATTTTTAAAATAATTTTCAAGAGACTGCGATTTGATCAGTCTCTTTTTCTGCTTTAATAATTATTTTTTAAGATAATTTCAAGTAACGAGCAATATTCTTGATAATAACACTAACTAGTGATAAACTAGCTTCAGAAATTACTTAAGGAGAAAAAACATGACAATCGAACTTGGTATTACAACATTTGGTGAAACAACAGTTCTCGAAAAAACAGGAGAGGTTATTCCACATGATGAACGTATTCGTCAACTTGTAGAAGAAATTGAACTGGCTGACCAGGTTGGTCTTGACATTTATGGCATTGGTGAACACCATCGTGAGGATTTTGCAGTGTCTGCACCCGAAATAGTCCTTGCTGCTGGTGCGGTTAATACCAAGCATATTCGCCTATCAAGTGCGGTTACAATCATGTCTTCAATAGATCCCGTCCGTGTTTACCAGCAATACGCAACCATTGATGCCCTTTCAAATGGCCGAGCAGAAATCATGGCTGGTCGCGGATCCTTTATTGAAAGTTTCCCACTATTTGGCTACGATTTAGCAAATTATGATGAACTTTTCAACGAAAAATTGGATATGCTATTGGCTATCAAGGAGCAGACAAATTTAACTTGGAATGGCAAACATACCCAGTCTGTTGATAATCGTCCAGTTTATCCGCGCGCTGTTCAAAAAGATTTCCCTGTTTGGGTAGCAACAGGCGGAAATATTGAGTCAACTATTCGCATTGCTGAGCAAGGTCTACCGATTGCATATGCAACAATTGGAGGTAATCCTAAAGCATTTGCACAATTAGTCAAAGCCTACAAGGAAATTGGAAGTCGTCATGGTCACTCTCCTGAGCAGCTTAAAGTTGCCGCTCATTCATGGGGATGGATTGAAGAAGACACCAAATCAGCTATTGACAATTATTTCTATCCAACCAAACAAACTGTAGATAATATCGCAAGAGGTCGTGCACACTGGTCAGAAATGACCTTGGATCAATATTTAGAGTCTGTTGGACCTAATGGTGCCATGTTTGTTGGTAATCCAGATGTTGTAGCAGCTAAGATTATTAAAATCATTGAAGATTTGCAACTTGACCGCTTCATGCTCCACCTACCAATCGGCTCTATGCCACATGAAGATGTCCTTAAAGCCATTAAACTTTTTGGTGAAAAGGTCGCTCCGAAAGTACGAGCACACTTTGAACAAAAAGAGGCTAACTAATCAGATAATGTTTTAGTTTAATCTAAAATATCAGACTTAAGTCGGATGTTTAAGATTGAAAGGCTTGTTATACTATACTCATCCTAAAACTTTTCTTTTCATAAAAATCAAAAACGTTAATCCAGATGTGATTGGCGTTTTTTGATTAAAATGGACCTTGCTAGCTTGATTACTAATTTTATATTTTGTAAGGCTTTACATAAAAAAGGATTCTTATGGTATAATAATAACGTTATGGAAAATTCAAATATTATTAAAATTGCTCAGAATTTGAGCATCAAAGAAAGTCAGATTGACAAAGTCTTAGAGCTTACAGCTGAGGGCAATACCATCCCTTTCATTGCTCGTTACCGTAAGGAGCTAACTGGTAATTTAGACGAAGTTCAAATTAAGGCCATCATCGATTTAGATAAGAGTTTGACGGCACTTGCTGACCGTAAAGCGACAGTCCTAGCTAAAATTGAAGAGCAGGGCAAACTGACGCCACAATTACGCGCAGCCATTGAGGAAGCTAGTAAGCTAGCTGACGTGGAAGAACTCTACCTTCCCTACAAGGAAAAACGCCGCACCAAAGCAACTATTGCGCGTGAAGCAGGTCTTTTTCCTTTGGCTCGACTCATTTTGCAAAATAGCAAAGCTCTTAAACAAGAAGCTGAAAACTATGTGACTGAGGGATTTGAGACAGTTGACAAGGCCTTGGCTGGCGCTGTAGACATTCTAGTTGAAGCCATGTCAGAAGATAACAAGCTGCGTTCGTGGACTTACAATGAAATCTGGACCTACAGTTCCCTGACATCTAGCCTTAAAGATCAAGAAAAGGATGATAATCAAACTTATCAAATCTATTATGATTTCTCTGAGCCAGTTTCTAAAATCCAAGGTTACCGTGTTTTAGCCCTCAATCGTGGTGAGAAACAAGGAATTCTTAAAGTTTCCTTTGAGCACAATATTGATAAAATGATTCGTTTCTTTGAGGTCCGTTTCAAAGAAAGAAATAGCTATATCGACGAAGTGATTAGTCAGACAGTTAAGAAAAAAATTGTTCCAGCTATGGAGCGCCGTATTCGAACTGAACTGACTGAAGCGGCAGAAGATGGAGCAATTAGTCTCTTTTCTGAGAACTTGCGTAATCTTCTCTTGGTCTCACCTCTAAAAGGCAAGATGGTTCTTGGTTTTGACCCAGCCTTTCGTACGGGTGCCAAGTTAGCAGTAGTAGATCAGACTGGAAAACTCATGACCACTCATGTCATCTATCCAGTCCCACCAGCTGGTCAGGCTAAAATCGAAGCTTCTAAGAAGGAATTGGCAGAGCTCATTAAGACATACCAAATCGAAATCATTGCCATCGGTAATGGTACTGCCAGCCGTGAATCAGAAGCCTTCGTGGCTCAGGTCCTCAAAGATTTCCCTGAAGTTTCCTACGTTATCGTCAATGAAAGCGGAGCTTCTGTCTATTCTGCCTCAGAAATGGCCCGTCACGAATTCCCAGACTTAACGGTTGAAAAGCGCTCTGCTATTTCCATTGCAAGACGTCTGCAAGACCCATTGGCAGAGTTGGTTAAGATTGATCCAAAGTCTATCGGTGTTGGGCAGTACCAGCACGATGTCAGTCAGAAGAAGTTGGCTGAAAACCTTGACTTTGTAGTTGATACCGTTGTTAACCAGGTCGGTGTTAATGTTAATACAGCCAGTCCAGCGCTGTTATCACATGTGTCAGGGCTTAACAAGACAATTTCAGAAAACATTGTCAAGTACCGTGAGGAAAATGGTCAAATTAAGTCACGTGCTGAAATCAAAAAAGTCCCTAGACTTGGCGCTAAGGCCTTTGAACAGGCTGCTGGTTTCCTTCGCATTCCAGATGCTAAAAATATTTTAGATAATACGGGTGTCCACCCTGAATCATATAAGGCTGTCGAAAAACTCTTGGCTCTACTTGAGATTAAGGATTTGGATGAATCTGCTAAAGCCAAGCTCCAGGCTGTTTCTATTGGTCAAATGGCAGAGCAGTTAGAACTAGGTCAAGAAACGCTGAAAGATATCATTGCTGACTTGCTAAAACCTGGCCGCGATTTGCGTGATGACTTTGAAGCACCTGTTCTCCGTCAAGATGTTTTGGATATTTCAGACCTTGAAATCGGGCAAAAATTAGAAGGAACAGTGCGTAATGTTGTCGACTTCGGTGCTTTTGTTGATATTGGTCTACATGATGACGGTCTTATCCACATTTCCCAAATGAGCAAGACCTTTGTCAAACACCCAAGCCAAGTCGTATCCGTTGGTGATGTGGTGACGGTCTGGGTTTCAAAAATTGATAAGGAACGTGGCAAGATTAATTTGTCATTGGTAGATTTGCGTGAACTTAGTTGATTATGTTAAGAGCGTCTCGCAAGAGGATTTTGGCAAGCCCTTCAGACACCAAGCAGTCTGGAATAATCGCCTCAAATCAACAGGCGGACGCTTCTTTCCTCATGACGGACACCTTGATTTTAATCCAAAGATTTATGAGGAATTTGGTTTAGCAACCTTTCGAAAAATCGTCCGCCACGAGCTCTGCCATTACCATCTCTACTATGAGAAAAAAGGTTACAAGCACAAAGATGCCGATTTTAAAAATCTTCTCAAGCAAGTTGATGGGCTCCGCTATACACCAAAAAGCCAACAACAAAAGGTAAGCTATTTTCAATATGTTTGCCAAAAATGTGGTCTGGTTTATGAGCGAAAAAGAAGGGTTGATACTGGTAAGTTTGCTTGTGGTAAATGTCGAGGAAAACTTGAACAGAAAAGATAATCTTAAAATCAGTCGCAAGGCTGATTTTATTTTTTTAAAAAATAAGATATACTAAGAGTATAGAAATAGACAGGAAGGATATATAAATGAAATCAACATTTTATAAAATGAGGAAGGGTAAACTAGTTGCCGGTGTTTGCGCTGGTCTAGCTGACAAGTTTGGCTGGGATTTGCCTCTAACTCGTGTATTGGCAGCTTTGATAATGTATATGACAGGTTTCGGTATTCTTCTCTATATCCTCTTAGCGATATTCCTACCTTACAAAGAAGATGTTATTGAGGAAAAATTCGGTACTGGTCTGCGTAGAAGAAAAGATGCCGATGTTGTTAACGATAAGTCTAATGATAATGATGGTTGGTATTGGTAAAACTTAATTAGTTGTTTCTAGTAACTATAATTAAAGGCTTAGCTATTATTCCGGAATGATTTTTTCTAAAGATGAAGTGTTGTCCCATCTATAGAAAATCAATAATTTCAACATAAATACAATTTCTCTTTGGGTAGTTAACAGGATGCCCTAGAGTAGGTCGGAAACCGTATAGTTAGCATTTATATTGCTAGAGCTAATATTAAAAACCATTTGAAAAAGCAGGGCAGGGAATTATTCACTGCCCTTTTATGATTTATGACATTTCTTTTCTGAAAATGGTTAGCGCTTTCCTTTACAAGTAAATGTGGTATAATACTAGAAAAGGAGAAATTATGTCAGTTACAGTAAAAATGTTAGTTGATAGACTAAAACTGGATGTGATTTATGGCAATCAAGATTTACTTGGAAAACCGATTACATCAGCAGATATTTCACGCCCGGGCCTTGAGATGACTGGATATTTTGATTATTATTCCCCTGAACGTCTCCAGTTGTTAGGGATGAAGGAATGGTCATATTTGATGAAGATGACGGCTCATAACCGTTATCAGGTTTTAACAGAAATGTTTAAACCTGAAACTCCAGCAGTCGTTGTTGCGCGTGATTTGGACATTCCTGAAGAAATGTTCCGTGCAGCAGAGGAGAAGGGTATTGCCATTCTAAAGAGTCATGTTCCGACTAGTCGTTTATCAGGTGAGATGTCTTGGTACTTGGATGCCTGTCTAGCAGAGCGTACCAGTGTACATGGTGTCTTGATGGATATTTATGGAATGGGTGTTCTTATTCAGGGAGACTCTGGAATTGGTAAAAGTGAAACAGGTCTTGAATTAGTTAAACGTGGACATCGTCTCGTAGCGGATGACCGTGTTGATGTTTATGCTAAAGATGAGGAAACTTTATGGGGTGAGCCTGCCGAAATTCTTCGTCACCTTTTAGAAATTCGTGGTGTTGGGATTATCGATATTATGAGTCTATATGGTGCCAGTGCTGTTAAAGACTCATCACAAGTTCAATTGGCTATTTATCTTGAAAACTTTGAATCTGATAAAGTATTTGACCGTTTGGGAAATAGCAATGAAGAAATTGAATTATCAGGTGTTAAAATTCCTCGAGTTCGAATTCCAGTTAAAACAGGTCGTAACGTTTCGGTCGTTATTGAAGCAGCAGCTATGAATCATCGTGCTAAGCAAATGGGTTATGATGCTACTAAAACCTTTGAAGACCGCTTGACACAATTGATCAGTCAGAATGAGGGTTCAAATGATTAATCCAATTGCCTTTCAAATCGGGCCATTCGCGATTCATTGGTATGCTATCTGTATCATGACAGGTGTTATTCTTGCAGTCTATTTAGCGATGAAGGAAGCTCCTCGAAAGAATATTATTCCTGATGATATTTTGGACTTTATCTTAATTGCCTTTCCGATTTCTATTATTGGTGCTCGCCTTTATTATGTTGCCTTTGAATGGTCTTACTATTCACAGCACCTCAGCGAGATTGTTGCAGTATGGAATGGTGGAATCGCCATTTATGGTGGCTTGATAGCAGGAGCTATAGTTTTATTTATCTTCTCATATTATCGAGTTATCAATCCAATTGATTTCTTGGACATTGCTGCGCCTGGAGTTATGATTGCGCAAGCTATTGGTCGTTGGGGAAATTTTATCAATCAAGAGGCATATGGCAGAGCAGTGAAATCCTTGAATTACTTACCTAGCTTTATTCAAAAGCAAATGTTCATTGAAGGCAGTTATCGTGTTCCAACTTTCTTGTATGAGTCTGTTTGGAATTTAATTGGATTCGCGATTGTGTTAGTTTTAAGACGTCGTCCTAAGTTACTAAAACAGGGTGAAATTGCATCGTTTTACCTGATATGGTATGGTATTGGACGTTTTGTGATTGAGGGAATGAGGACAGATAGCTTAATGGTTGGCGGCTTGCGAGTCTCACAATGGCTTTCTGTAATACTTGTTATAGTTGGTATCAGCTTTGCTATTTGGCAAAGAAAGGGCAAGAATGTTCCTTATTATCAAAAGTAGAAGAAGGAGAGGATATGCTAGAAATTGCATTATTGATTATTGCGATCGCTTTTGCGATTTTGGTAGGGGTAAGTATCCCTATCGCCATCAAACTTCATCGAACCGTCGATGCTGTTAATGAAACGATTGATGAAACAAAACAAACCTTGAAAGTTTTGACTAGTGATATGAACGTTACTTTACATCAAACTAATGAAATTTTAGCTAAGGCTAATGTTCTGGTTGAAGATGTTAATGGAAAAGTTGCTACAATTGATCCACTTTTCGTTGCAGTAGCAGAGCTTTCAGAGAGTGTTTCTGATTTGAATTACCAGGCTAGAAGTTTCAGCAAGCGAGCTGGTTCAATGTCTGCTTCAGCTGGAAAAGCTGGCGCAGCTATGGCAGTTGGTAAAGTAGCTTCGAAAATGTTTGGCAAGAAAAAAAATAGTCGTTAAGACTTATCTGTCTCACATTTAGGTACTGTTCATCAGTGTTAATGATCTAATAAAGGAGAAAAATGATGAATAAATTCTTTAAAACTATAATTGTTGGTGCAGCTTCAGGATTCGCTGCAGCTTACTTCCTTTCAACAGAAAAAGGCAAAGAAATTAAGAAACGTGCTGAAAAAGCATTCGAAGCATACAAAGAGAATCCTGAGGAGTATCACCAAAAAGCAAAAGAAAAAACAGTTGAATATACTAACTTAGCTACTGATACTTTTAATGATTATAAAGAAAAATTTGAATCAGGTGAATTGACTAAGGAAGATATTTTCGAGACTGTCAAAGAAAAAACAAATCAAGCAGTAGATTTTGCAAGCGACGTTGTTTCAGAAGTAAAATCAAAATTTTCTGAAGTAGCAGAAGAAGTTAAGGACACAGCAGAAAGTGTTGCGGAGGACGTTGCAGCTGAAGTTGATGATATCATTATTGACTATCAAAATCCTGAGGAAGAGGATAATGAGGACAAGACTTCTGAAGAAAACGAAGAAGAAGCTTAGTTTCTATAATAAGGCGATGTTTCATTGCATCGCCTTTTAATTAGCTGTGTGTCGAATTTAACTTCAGTAATTATCACCTTTGGTCTTCTATTTTAAAGTTTTATTAAGGTTGCTTTGTTATTATTATCTTTCAATATGTTTTATTATTTCTTGTAGGAGGTGAGTTTGCAGATGAAAAGAGTTTTGAACCTTATTTTGTTTATCCCTAAAATGATATTTAGCTTCGTGTTGAATCTTTTTTGGGGACTCTTTAAAACAATCTTATTTTTTGCGCTAGTTATTTTTGGTTTACTTTATTATGCCAATCACAGTGACTCACAGCTTGCTAATCAGATTTCAACTCTAGCAAATTCTGTTAGTAGCTACTTTGCAAATACTAGTACAGATGATTTTAAGACTGCATTATCTGAACTTACTACTGATGATTTTACCTATTATTCTGGCTCCCGATGGAAAACCAATAGCGCGACAGTCTATATTGAGACATCTAATCCTACTCTAATTACTGCTTATGAAGAAGCAATAGCAAATTGGAATGCGACAGGTGCTTTTACTTTAACTAGGGTTTATGACAATAGCCAAGCTGATATTATTGCAACGGAGTATTCTGATTCTAGCTCTCAGGCAGCTGGTTTGGCGGAGATGGAAACAAACAGTGCCAATAATCACCTGATTTCTGGGACAGTCAAATTGAATACTTACTATTTATTAGAAAACGACTATGGTTATACCTTAGAACGTATTATTCACACGGCTGAACATGAACTTGGTCATGCTATTGGTTTGGCGCATGATGATAATAATACTTCTGTTATGGAGTCTGCTGGTTCTTACCATGGTATTCAAAACAGTGACATTTTAGCGCTTGAAACATTGTATAGTTAGTAGTTCATTTTTATTTTCGAGTAATGCAGCCTATATGGTGACTAAAATAAAAATATTTATAATTATCTACCCCACAAAGGTAGATTTTTTGCAGTCTTCTTCTAGTTTAAAAGTCTGGGATTTGGTAAAATAGTACTATGATTATTTTAAGTGGAAATAAAATCGAGCGCTCATTTTCTGGTGATGTGCTCTTTGATAACATTAACATTCAGGTTGATGAACGTGACCGTATTGCACTTGTGGGACGCAATGGTGCTGGCAAATCGACCCTTTTAAAAATCTTGGTTGGAGAAGAAGCGCCAACTTCTGGTGAGATTAACACTAAACGTGACCTCACTCTCTCTTATTTGGCACAAGATTCTCGTTTTGAGTCTGAAAATACCATTTTCGATGAGATGTTGCATGTCTTTGATGACCTTCGTCAGGTGGAAAAACGTCTTCGTCAGATGGAAGGGCAAATGGCAGAGCTGTCAGGCAGTGATTTTGATAAACTCATGCAGGATTATGACAGATTGTCTGAAGAATTTAGAAGTAAAGGTGGATTCACCTACGAGTCTGACATCAAGGCCATTCTCAACGGATTCAAATTTGACCAGTCCATGTGGGACATGAAAATAGCAGAGCTGTCAGGTGGTCAAAACACTCGCCTTGCCTTGGCTAAAATGTTGCTTGAAAGACCTGAACTCTTGGTCTTGGACGAGCCAACCAACCACTTGGACATTGAAACAATTGCCTGGTTGGAAAATTACTTGGTCAACTACCAAGGCGCTCTTATTATCGTCAGCCACGACCGCTATTTCCTTGATAAGGTAGCAACGGTGACCCTTGATTTGACCCAGCACAGCCTTGATCGCTATGTGGGCAATTATTCAAAATTCATGGATCTCAAGGCTGAGAAACTTGCGACAGAAGAGAAGAACTTTGAAAAGCAACAGAAAGAAATTGCTAAGTTAGAAGATTTTGTTCAACGCAACATTGTCAGAGCCTCAACAACCAAACGTGCCCAGGCTCGCCGCAAACAGCTAGAAAAAATCCAGCGTCTGGACAAACCGACTGCCCAGCTCAAGTCTGCTAATATGACCTTCCATGCTGATAAGGTTTCTGGTAATGTTGTTTTGACGGTGGCAGACGCGGCTATCGGCTATGACGGTCAGGTTTTAGCTCAGCCCATTAACCTAGACGTCAAAAAATTCGATGCTATCGCTATCGTGGGGCCAAATGGAATCGGTAAGTCAACCTTTATTAAGTCTATTGTTGGGCAAATTCCTTTCATTGAGGGGACCTCGACTTACGGGGCCAATGTTGAAGTTGGTTACTATGACCAGACTCAGACTAATCTGACTCGCACCAATACAGTCCTAGATGAGCTCTGGAATGACTTTCCAACAACGCCAGAAGTTGAGATTCGCAACCGCCTAGGAGCCTTTCTCTTCTCGGGCGATGATGTCAAAAAGTCTGTAGCCATGCTTTCAGGTGGTGAACGTGCCCGTCTCCTCTTGGCCAAGCTGTCTATGCAAAACGACAATTTCCTCGTTTTGGATGAGCCAACCAACCACTTGGATATTGACAGTAAGGAAGTGCTAGAGAACGCCCTTATTGACTTTGATGGCACCCTGCTCTTCGTCAGCCACGACCGCTATTTCATTAACCGTGTAGCTACCAAGGTCCTGGAAATCTCCGATCAAGGCTCAACCCTCTATTTGGGTGATTACGATTATTACTTGGAGAAAAAGGCAGAGCTTGAGGAGATAGCCCGTCTACATGCTGAAGAAAATCAGGTTAAGCAGGAAGTGCCCCAAGCTGTCGCAAACGACTACCAGGCACAAAAAGCCAACCAAAAAGAACTGCGCAAATTAACCAGACGCATTGCCGAAATCGAAGCAAAACTTGAAGAAATTGAAAGCCGCCTTGAAGAAATCAATGAAGCTATGCTTGCAACCAATGATGCCTCAGAACTCATCAGTCTCCAAAAAGAACTTGATGATCTGACACATGAGCAAGACCAACTCATGAACGAATGGGAAGACCTCAGTATGCAAGTGGAAGGATAGACGGATGAGTCAATATGGTCCAATTTTTAAAGAGTGTCGATTGAATCGCGGTTTCTCACTAAAGCAAGTAGCAAGTAAGGATTTATCCATTTCCCAACTCTCACGTTTTGAAAGAGGAGAATCGGATTTATCCCTTACTAAATTTATTAAGGCTTTAGAAGCTATTCAAATTTCAGTTGAAGAGTTTATGGATAAAGCAAATGGTTTTAAACGCATTGAACAAAAGAAACTGATGTCTCAAATGGCAAGATTTCATTACAAGAAAGATATTGCTGGATTGGAGTCTCTGATTCATAGTGAAGAGGACAAGTTATCAAGAGATTTTAATAACCTTCAGGCCAAACTCAATATCATTCTTTTTCGTGGTATGATTTGTCAATGTGATGAAAGTAGGACGATGTCACAAGAAGATTTAGATTATGTGGCTGACTATCTCTTTCAAAAAGAAGTATGGGAAATTAGTGATTTGATACTGATTGGCAACTTTTACACTTTTTATCCAACTACTCTGATGAGTAGGATGGCTAGAGAGATTTTAAAGCGCGTGGACTATTATGCTGAAATTGCAACTCATCGAAATCTGGTAGAGGTCATCATGTTAAATCTTATGGAGATTTCAACTGAGCGAGGTGATTTAGAGGAAGCAGAATTCTTTAAAAAGGAAGCTGAAAAATTACTAACTAATGAGCGTAATGCTTTTCATCGCATCATTTTTCTCTATGAAAAAGGTTTTCTTAACTTTAAAAAAGGTGACGCTTCTGGATTAGACGATATGAAAAATGCCATATTCTGTTTTGAAGTAATGGGCTCCTTGCACCATGCTAAGCATTATCAAGAGCATATGAATAAGTTTTGCAGATAAAAAATTCCCTTATTTGGGAATTTTTTTGATTCTCTAAAAATGTGATTTATAATGTATTTAATCGAAAAAACTAGTGAAATTCAGCTAAAGTAGTAGGTTTCATATTGGGTAGTTTTTAGATTGTTCTGGCCAGAACCTAAATTAGTCACTGTTGGAGGTAAATATGGATAGAAACGGAATAAAACTTTTAGCAAGTAGATCAATTAATAAGTTGGGGGATGTCCTCTATGATTATGGAAACAGCAGTTGGATAGCTTCTTTAGGGTTTCTTGGACAAAAAATGCTTGGGATTTATCAAATTGCAGAGCTCTTAGTTTCCATTATCCTAAATCCCTTTGGAGGTGCTCTCGCTGATAGATTTAAGCGCCGTCAAATTTTATTATGGACAGATGGACTTTGTAGTCTGATGTGTTTATCATTAGTTTTCATTTCTAGTGATCGCTTCATGCTTTATGGACTTATTGCAGCAAATGTATTTCTGGCAATTTCATCATCATTTTCTAGTCCTGCCTACAGAGCCTATGTACCTGAAGTTGTTGGGAAAAAGAATCTTGTGACTTATAATTCGCATCTGGAAACAATAGTTCAAGTCATCAAGGTGAGTTCACCTATAATAGGATTTCTTGTTTACCACAATCTAGGGATTCGCTTGACACTTTTAATTGATAGTTTAACATTTTTAGCCTCTTTCTTATTCTTATTCTTACTATTTATCAAAAAAGAAGACAAACTTGCGAATCAATACAATAAGAATAACTTAAATTTCACAAATGTTTTGATAGATATAAAGGCAGGCTTAGTCTACATAATTGCGGAAAAAGAAATTTTCTTTCTTTTGATAATGGCTGCGCTGGTCAACTTATTTTTGGCAATGCTGACCTATTTGTTACCTTTTTGTCCTAAAATCTTTAATGAATCTACAGCCTATGCGACTATTCTAAGTTTGTCAGCACTAGGTGCAATTATAGGTGCATTTTTCTCAAAAATGTTCCCAAATACTATGACATCTCTTCTTTGGATACTTGGTCTAAGTGGAATTGGAATAGTAGTGATGGCTACTTCACCATTAACAGGATTACCGCTAGCTTTCAGTTATTCTGGTGCAGTCATTTATAACCTTTTTGAAACTATTTTCAATATCCATTTCTTTAGTCAAGTGCAAGAGCGAGTGTCTAATGAATATATGGGGAGAGTATTTTCAACTATTTATACCCTTGCGATATTGTTTATGCCCCTAGGTCCGTTGGCCATGACACTATTGAAAAACAGCATATCTTCCATAAGTTTTATTGTCATTGGACTCGGCGTGTTTTTACTAGCAATAGCAGGTCTGATATATAGTCAATTTAGATTAAAGTGATTTATTGTCTTTTTTAGAGCTTTGATGCATTGTCGCTTTCGGCTTTCTGTTCTTTTGTTGAGAGAAAGAAGTTTATTCAAATACAAATGTCCTTTGTGATTACCTTTTTGATTAATATAAAAATCTAACAAAAGTATTATAGAATCACTTTGAAGACTATCTTGGTATGTCAATACTAAGGTAGTCTTTTTGTTTTCTTTTGCAAATTATGGATAGTATTAACATACTTTTTAAGTAAGTAGTGGCTAGGATTATTAATTGAAGTAGATATTTTTCTAAAAAACAATAGCAGGCTATTGACTTTTGAAATTAAAGTTTTATAATGACTAGTGAAAGATTTTCGAGGAGGTGAATCTGTGGATATAAAAAAAGCTCCCTATGGTTGGCTGGTTAAACGCATTGCCAGTCAACTAGAGCAGAATATGAATTTTTTCTTGAAACCCTACAATATTACAACTATGCAGTCCTGGGTCCTTCTACATTTAAATAGAACTGGAGACAGTTTGACCTTTAAAGAGCTGGAAAAACAGTTCGAGGTTTCTCAACCTACCATGGTTGGTATCTTGTCGCGTTTAGAGCAAAAGGACTTTGTTTTGATTGGACCAGATGAGAAGGATAGGAGAATTAAGAGGGTTCAGATCTCAGAAAAGGGTTCCGAATTGATTGCTGATTTAAAACTGCACTTAGAGCAATCTGAACATTTCTTTACAGATGGTTTTTCTGATAGTGAAAGGGAAAGTTTTCACCTCCTTTTGGAAAAAGCTTATTTTAATATTATAGAAAGTGATGGTAACAAATGATTAAAGTTTTGTTGGCTCAGGTTAAGGACTATAAGAAACCTTCTTTCCTGTCGCCCTTATTTGCAGCTCTTGAGGTATTCTTTGATGTTTCTGTGCCCTTTGTCATTTCCCTCTTGATTGACCAGGGAATTTCAGCAGGAAACATGTCTAAGGTTATCTTTTATGGGATACTTATGCTTGTCTTAGCTACCTGTGGACTTGGTTGTGGTTATTTGGCAGGTAAATTTGCTGCGCAAGCATCAGCTGGTTTCGCAGCTAATCTTCGTGAAGGGATGTACGATAACATTCAAACCTTCTCATTCTCAAACATTGACAAATTCAGCACAGCAGGACTTGTCACACGTATGACAACTGACGTTACTAATGTTCAGAATGCCTATCAAATGATTATTCGTGTTGTTGTACGTGCACCGCTTACAATCATTGTTTCAATGATTATGTGTTTTGTCGTGGACAGTCAATTGAGTTTGATTTTCTTAGCAGCTATAGTTTTGCTAGCTCTGGCTCTTTTCCTTGTTATTCGTCGTGCCATGCCTAATTTCCAAAAGAGCTTCCGTAAGTACGATGATCTTAACTCTAGTGTTCAGGAGAATATTACAGGTATCCGAGTTGTTAAGTCTTTTGTTCGTGAAGACTTTGAAACAGGTAAATTTAACAAGGCAGTAGATACTATCTATAATCTTTTTGTTAAAGCAGAAAGCATTGTAATCCTCAACAATCCTATCATGATGGCTGTTATCTTTGGCTGTATCATTCTCCTATCTTGGTTTGGTGCCCAGTTTATCGTAATTGGTCAATTGACGACAGGTGAATTAACCTCTCTCTTCTCATACGTATTTGGTATGATGATGTCACTTATGATGTTGTCAATGATTATGGTAATGATTTCCATGAGTATTGCTAGTGCTCAACGTATCAGTGAGGTACTGCAAGAAGAGGCAGATATTGTCAATCCAGACAATCCTATTATGGAAGTGCCAAGTGGCGATATCGTCTTTGATCATGTTCATTTTTCTTATAAGCATGGAAGCAGCGACGAAGTTCTCAATGATATTGATTTGTCTATCAAATCTGGTGAGGTCATAGGTGTTATTGGTGGTACAGGTTCTGGTAAAACATCCTTCGCTAACTTGGTTTCTCGACTTTATGATGTTGACAAAGGCCGTGTTCTAGTCGGTGGAAATGATGTTCGTCAATATGACTTGGAAGTCTTACGTGATCAAGTGTCTGTAGTCCTTCAAAAGAATGTCCTCTTCTCAGGAACAATCTTTGATAATCTTCGTTGGGGTAATGAGAATGCGACAGAAGAAGAATGTATTGAAGCTTGTCGTCAGGCTTGCGCTGATGAATTCATAGAGCGCTTCCCGGATAAGTACAACACTTGGATTGAACAAGGTGGTAGCAACGTTTCTGGTGGTCAGAAACAACGTCTTTGTATCGCACGCGCCTTGCTCAAAAAACCAAAAGTCCTTATCTTGGATGATTCAACCAGCGCTGTCGATACAGCAACTGATGCCAATATCCGTCAGGCTTTGGCAGAAACCATTCCAGGGACAACTAAGATTATTATTGCGCAACGTATCTCAAGTGTTCAGCATGCCGACAAGATCTTAGTCTTAGATGATGGTAAGATTTCTGGTTTTGCTAACCACGATGACTTGTTGCAAAGCAACGCTATTTACAAAGAAATTTACGACGTTCAGCAACAGGCTAGCGGCGACTTTGATGAGGAAGGAGGAGCAAACTAATGAAAAACGTGAATAAACAAGATACCCTGAAACGCGTCTTAGCTTATATTTTTAGATTTTACAAATGGCGCTTCTTCCTAGTCGTTGCCCTCATTCTAACATCAGCTCTTTGCTTCCTGCGCTTCAATCTTTTCATGCAGACCCTTATTGATAATTATATCACACCGCTCATGGCGGCTGAAAATCCAGATTTTTCAGGTCTAGCACAAGCAATTATTAATTTAAGTCTTCTTGGTCTAGTCGGTGTGCTTGCTGCCTACGCTTATAATTACCTTATGGTTTTTATTGGTCAAGGTACCATGCGCCGTATTCGTTCAGACCTTTTCACACACATGGAGCGCCTGCCAATCAAGTATTTTGATACCCATGCTCACGGCGATATCATGTCTATCTACACCAACGACGTAGATACCTTGCGTCAGCTTATTGGCCAAAGTATCCCACAGGTCATCAACTCAAGTTTTGCTATCCTGACAACTTTCACAGCCATGGTCATTCTTAATGTGCCTTTGACACTTGTGTCGGTCTTTATGGTCATTGTCCTCCTCTATGTGGCAAGAAAAATTGCAGGGCAGTCCTCTAAATATTTCCGTGACCAGCAGAATGATATTGGTAAGGTTAACGGCTTTATTGAAGAAATGATGGAGGGGCAGAAGGTCATCAAGGTTTTCAATCATGAAGAGATTGCTAAAGCCGATTTCCGCCTACTCAATCAGGAACTTCGCCATTCTGCAACCAATGCCAATACTTATGCCAACATCCTTATGCCAATCTCAGCCAACATTGGACATATTTCCTATGTTCTCTGTGCTATGATTGGAGCCATTCTTGCCCTTAATGGCTACGCTGGTTTGACAATTGGTGCTTTGGTATCCTTCTTGACCCTAAACCGTGGCTTTACCAACCCAATCACCCAAATCAGCCAACAGATTAATTCTGTTATCATGGCTATGGCTGGTGCCAGTCGTGTCTTTGATCTTATGGATGCTGAGCCTGAGTTAGATGAGGGTTATGTTGAACTGGTTAATGCTAGAAAAGATGACCAAGGTAATATTGTAGAAAGCGATAAGATGACAGGTCACTGGGCTTGGAAACATCCTCATGAAGATGGGACAATCACCTACCATGAATTGCAAGGTGGGGTAACCTTTGAAGATGTGACCTTTGGTTACAACGATGATAAAATGGTTCTCCATGACATCAATCTTTTCGCAGAACCTGGTCAGAAGATTGCCTTTGTTGGGTCAACGGGGGCTGGTAAGACAACCATTACCAACTTGATTAACCGTTTCTATGATATTCAAAAAGGTAAGATTCATTACGATGGTATTAATATCAGCAAGATTAAGAAAGCTGATCTCCGCCGTAGTCTGGGGATTGTTTTACAGGATACCCACCTCTTCACAGGGACTGTTATGGATAATATCCGCTATGGTCGCTTGGATGCGACTGACGAAGAATGTATTGAAGCAGCTAAACTTGCTAATGCCCATGCCTTTATCAAACACTTGCCAGAAGGTTATAACACAGTCTTGACTGGTGATGGCGGTAGCCTATCACAAGGTCAGCGTCAGCTTTTAGCCATTGCGCGTGCAGCAGTAGCCAACCCACCAGCCCTTATCTTGGATGAGGCAACCTCATCAATCGATACCCGTACTGAGGTTCATGTTCAGGAAGGTATGGATGCCCTTATGAAGGGACGTACAACCTTCGTTATTGCTCACCGCCTGTCAACAGTTCGCAATGCTGACTGCATCATGGTCCTTGAACAAGGACGCATCATTGAACGCGGCAGCCACGATGACCTCATCGCTCAAAAGGGACGCTACTACCAACTCTATACAGGTAATGCCATTTCTGAGTAGCAAGTCAGAAAATCAAAAATCTGAACCTCAGCTTGATTTCATAAGTCCTTGAACAGTGAGGTCAGTTGCCTAAACGGATTTGATTTTCGAAGAGTATGACAGAAAACACTATTAGAAAGAGGCTGGGCAAAAACTAGCTTCAGAACATAAAAAAACGGGCATTTCCGCAGTTGGAGATGCTCGTTTTCCTATGTCATGGTTTATAATTATAATAACCACAAAACAACTAGAAAGCCATGACTATGTATAAAGAGTATAACACAAATCAATTGAGTTTGGAACTAAATCTTGCTTACGATATTCCCATGAATCATGAAGTTAGACTCATCAGTCTTTTTGTGGACAGTATCCCTAATCATATTTTACTGGAAGAAAAGTCTCATACTGGCCGACCAGCCTTCCATCCGGCTATGCTTTTGAAGATGACCCTTTTCGCCTATGCCCGTCAGGTCTTTTCTGGCCGCAAAATAGTGCAAATGAATGATGAAGTCATTCCTATGAAATGGTTGAGCCAGGACACCTATGTTAGTTATAAGACCATCAATAATTTCCGTTCCAGCAAGCATGCTAATAACCTGATTAAGACTGCTTTTATTTACTTCACCTTGCTCATGCGTGAGAATGGTATGATTGAAGACGATGCTCTCTTTATCGATGGCACCAAGCTAGAAGCTGATGCCAATCTCTATTCTTTTACTTGGAAAAAAGCCGTCACTAAGTACGAAGAAGCGTTGAATAGTAAGACCGCTGAACTTTATGACAACCTTGTTCAAGAAGGGGTAGATTTAGCTCTCTCGAAAGAAGAATGTGAAACCAGCGAGGGGTTAGTACGCCTTTTGGAAGACACAGAGCAGGCCTTGGCGGAAGTCGAGAAAGCTATTGAACAAGAGCCAAAAGTTATCAAGGGAGGTTCCGTTAATAAACCGAAGAGACGTCGCATCAAGAAACTGCGCAATCAGTTGAGGAAAGACTACATTCCTCGTAAACAGCGATATGAGAAGGCTAGAGAAATCCTTCAGGAACGTAACTCTTTCTCCAAAACGGATTACGACGCCACCTTTATGAGAATGAAAGAGGACCATATGATGAATGGTCAGCTCAAACCTGGCTACAATGTCCAAGCTGCCACCAATGGTCAATATGTCCTTGCCTATGACCTCTTTCCAAATCCAACAGATACTAGAACTCTAAAACCCTTCCTCCAATCCATCCAAACTCTGGATTTATTTGAAAATATTGTAGCTGATGCAGGTTATGGCAGCGAAGAGAACTACGTTTTTATAATTGATGAGTTGGAGAAAACACCTCTGATCCCCTATGGCATGTACCAAAAGGAATTGACAAAGAAATATAAGAACAGTCCTACTAATCCAAGTAATTGGGACTACCTAGCAGAGACGGACCAGTTTATTAAACCAGATGGAGTTATTTATTCCTTTAAGAATTACTCTCGTCGAACTGACAAGTACGGCTTTAAACGTGACTTTAAAATCTACGAGGCAGATAACATACAAGACACAGCAGAGTTGGAAGAACTTGCCAAAACAGAAAGTGGTCGTCAGAAACAGATTCACTACAATCCAACTTGGAATTACTTTAAAGAACTCATCAAGGAAGAATTGCATAGCGAAGAAGGCTCTCGTATCTACGCCAAACGGAAAATCGATGTCGAACCCGTTTTTGGCCGATTGAAGAGTGTTTTTGGTGTGCGAAGAGTTCATGTAAGAGGCAATCAAGCTGTCCAAACGGAAGTCGGCTTCCTCTTCATGAGCATGAATCTCACGAAATTGGCCAAGAATCTCGACTCTAAAACTTCACATACTCAAAAACCACACAGTGATTCTTTCATCTTGATTGTTTTCGAGACGGAAATCACTGTGCGGTTTTATTTTGAAGCTAGTTTTTGCCCAGACTCTTTCTGTATAGCGTCTCTCTGTCAGTAGACTTGAAGACTGTTTCGACTGTTCTATTTTTTGACCTGAGCTGTGGCAGGACGGCCAAGGACTTTTTTGAGATAGAAAAAGAGGTATCCAATTAGAACATAAGCCAGAAAGATAAAGAGGGTATTGTTAAAAACTCCTTTAAATCCGTATTTATTGAGATTGAGGAAGTAGTAAGCATAGGGACTGTCTGGTGAGCCAGGAATAACAAATTGAGTGACCAATCCGTTAAAGATGGCAAAGGCAAAGTAAGCTAAGGGGAGAATGGTCCAACTAAGAGGATCAAGGGACTTATAGCTATCCTTTCTATCCAGAAAGACAGTGTCAATGATGAAGCAAAGCGGTGCGATATAATGGACCAGAAAATTTCGGATACTCCAGAAATCATTGTGACTGACATAAGGTGACAATAGAAAATGGTATACCAAGAAGGTGATGGCAATTGACATCATGACACCACCCTTTAGTCTAATCAATCTGCCATGGTAATTGATGGTTCCTTTCCTAGCTTCAAAAGCAACCAAATAAAACTGGAAGAGAAATACAATAATATTTGATAAGACAGTATAATAAAGGAGCATTCCCCAACCATCCTGAATAATTTGTAAGCTGACTCCCAATAATCCTGCTAAACCAGCAAAAAGTCGAAAGATTTGTGTTTTTGACATAATAGTTTAATCAAATGAAGGGCTTTGATACTCCATCACTTTCGTTTTGCCGTACGCCAGTACAGCCTGCAACTCAGTTCCTTGTCTCAAAGATTTTCAAATGACGATACCTTTCATTTTTTTCTTGTTTTTTATCATAGCACATTTTACCTTGACGCATAAGAAAAATGCTTGTAAAATGAGTCTATTAGTTAGATAGATAAAAGTATAGAGAGGTCAGAAGTAGCAATAAATGGCAAGTATCATAGATTATATGAAAAAAAACAAGGACACTTCATTTGATGATTTAGCCCTGAATGACGCAGATATTTTGTCTTTGAACGAGATTGGCTACATCCCTTTTGGAGAGGTTTTAGAGCCTGCTTTTGATTTAAGTCAGGAGCTCACTCTGCGAGATGTTCTAGAACATTATGAGGGCAAAAGGGATAAGCTGGACTACAATTTCATCATGACTAAGGAGCGCGTGGATCTGCTTGAGGAAATGATTTCCTCTCAGCGTTTTGCGGATTTGCGACTCTCCCATTATGTTAATGATGTGGATAATGAACTTGAAAAGCAGTTTGCTGCCATGATTTTCCGCATTCCTAAGATCAATCACACCCAGATTGTTTTCCGTGGGACCGATGATACCATGGTGGGCTGGAAGGAAGACTTTAAACTGACTTACATGCGTGAAATTCCGGCTCACCGCTCTGCCATTGCCTACCTGAAAAATTACCTTAGCCTTCACGAGGACAAAGTTCTAGTTTCTGGCCATTCAAAGGGTGGCAACTTGGCTGTGTATGCGGTCAGCCATCTGCCCTCTGAACTCCAGGACAAGATTGCTCAAGTCTATATGTTCGATGCGCCAGGTTTGCACGAAGCTGAGGTAACATTGCAGAGCTACCAAAACATTCGTGACCGTCTAAAGGTGATTCGACCAGAGGAATCAATTGTCGGTGTCATGCTTAACATAGACGTTGAACAGGAGGTCGTGGAGAGCCAATCATTTGGCGTTTTTCAACACGCAGCTACCCGCTGGCAGGTTTCTGAAGAAACTGGGGATTTTGTCCCAGCTGAGAAACCAACGGATTTAAGCCTCAACTTGCAACAAACCTTCAAGCAGTGGACTGATGAATTATCTAACCAGGAACTCAAAGCTCTCTTCGACACTGTTTTTGACAATCTTATCGACAACGGATTTCTTAGTTTAAATGAGCTCAGCCATTTTAACAGAGAGTCGGCAACAACCCTCTTCAATGTTTTCAATAGTCTGAATGCAATCAACGAGGACAAGAAAAACCTCATGTCCAAGTCAGCCAAGCTTTTCTTTGCTGCCTTTGCAGGGAACTTTAAAGTTGCCAAGATAGAAGCACCAAAACTTAATCTCCCAGCCTTGCCAGATTTCCCTGACTGGGAAGAGATTAAGTCTAAATTTGATAAAAAATAAGCCATATAAAAACCTCTCAAATTTCTTACCAGGACAAGGGATCTGAGAGATTTTTTCTGTCTATCTTATACTTAATGAAAATAAAAATTAGAGGAGGCAAGCCGACGCAGACATATCTGATGGTAGGCAAGAAGGCTTAACGATCTATCATTTTGATTTTCGAAGAGTATTAATCGTCTTTTTCAGTCTCTCTTTCATGATATTTAACCCAGAGCCCTAGATAAATCCAAAGAAAAATGAAAAGAAAAGTCAGACTTAGAATCAGAACTAAGAGAGCGACTGCTAGAGTTTCGTTAATATGAAGTGCAATATAAGAACCTGCAATTAAGGAAGCAATGAAAACAAACAGAATGTAGGGTTCAATTTTTGAGACAAAAAGTTGCCATTTAGCAGCACGCCTTTCAGAGAGACTAAAAATAAATTTTAAAACGTTCATTTCTGGTATTCCTTTCAAGAATAGCAAAGCTTCAATCAAAATTTACAGTTTTAGAGGATTTTTCCCCTTCTTATATTCTTTGAAATGTCTTTTCCCTATTAGCCATTTCAAAGTGGCAAAGTAAATACCAAACCAGAATCCGCTGTAGAGACTACTAGGTTTGATTGAATAGTTACCAATGCCGAAGAGAAGTGCTAGTTTATTTTGCAACAGAACTGCAGCAAAGAGAATAAGGCTAAAACTGATAAGGTAGTATAGGGAAAAGCGCTTGATTTTACGCATATCCTGTCTTTCAAACTCTTCCTTGGTCAGCTGGCTTGAAAGCCCTGCTTTATCAAAAATAAAAGAAAGAGATAGGACAAAGACAATATAGCCAAGATAGAGGAAGATAGTCACTTGCTTATAGATTAAGGCCAGGGAGAGTTCCTTGCTAATCCAGGCAACAAGATTTCCGATGACAAGTGCACTAATGCAGACAAGCAGTAGTGTAGCCATTTTTTTATAATAAGATTGGAGATACGCTTTTTCTTGAGGAGTAAACTCATCTTTAACATAGAGCCATTTTAATAATTTATTCATTTTAGTGGAGAGCACCTTTCTAAAATTATTCATCATAAGTATTACCTTTTTTGTTCAATTTAAGGAATGTAGTCTTTTAGTTTCTTGGGACGAATTAAGAACAAGGCAAGTAGTGCTACAAACAACCAAAGGAAAAAAGATCCGATGGTTGGAACTGCTGAGGCAACCGTAGAGTCAGAAGCTAAGATAGAGGCAAAATCAATGATGAAATGAATGATGATGGCCCACCACAAGGTTCTAGTTCGTATAGTAACAGCTGCAAAATAAAGTCCCAAGGCACTTGCGTAGTAGACTTGATAAAGAGTGACATCAAGTGGCTGCTGAGTTAAATTCCCTAAATGAGCTAATCCAAAAATAAGACTGGTAAGCAAGGCAAGTTGTAGTATTTTTGGATATGACTTTTTTTCTTCTCCCAAGCCAATTTGTATTAAAATCCCTCGACATAAGTACTCTTCAAAAAATGCTGCGCAGGCAGATATGATAATGGCTTGAGGGAGTTGATTGGTGTGATTGCTTAGACCATAAAATGTTAAGGGGAGAGCTATTAAGAACATATAGACAAAGCTCAGCCAATTGATCCTAACTTGTTCCCAAATTGATACATTAGTCTTTAATGGAATTGTCAACCTATAGCGACGATGGGCCAATAAATAAAAACTGAGAGCCAGGGCAATTGTTTTGAGAGGATAACCTATCAATTCTGGCAAATGATCGGTTAGGAGATGCAGAAGCCAATTTTCAATAATTAAAAGGGCCCCTAAGGATAGAATCCTTTGTAAATTTAATTTAGACATGAGTTCCCTTTCTAAGAGGTCATATTTGTATAGAAAAAATCATGTAAACGCTAAACAATGCTTACTATTTAGTTTATAGTTGCTTGTGACAGATGTCAAATGAAAACAGTGAAGAAGATTAACCTGTATTTATTCTACATGAAACTCAACTTGTCGCATGGTTTTCCCCATCCATTTGGTGTATTTTCGGAAGATGCGACGGATGCTTGCTTGATGTTTGAGGGATATTTTCTTGACACTTAGGACTTTGAAATCAATAGCAGAGCCCTTTACAGAAAAAGTCCAGGTTCCTTTAAGATTTCCTTTTATCAAGATAAGTGCTGAAATCTGCCCTGCTTTTTTCCAAACAAGCCCTTGGTCAGCCTTGGCAATCAAAATATCCTTGTGTTTGTAGGAAACAAGAAGTGGATCGAACTTTCCTAGTACTAAAATTTCTGGAATCTGAGCCTCTTCTTGCCAATGCTTGGTGTAATAGGTCCTACCTTGATAATCGTATCTTTTTAGGCCAACTAAGTCATTTTCGGAAATCTGAGACTGCTTAATGCCAAAAAAGTGGGCGGCATCTGCCAAACTAGCTGGGCCATAGAAGTTGAAGTAGGACTCTAAAATTTTCTTAGGGAGCTCAGGATTTTTAGGGATGACTTTCTCGGACCAAACAACTAGTCGGTCATTTGGCTGCCATTTTTGATAGAGTTTGCCTTTGCGGGAATTATAGATAAAAAGGGCACTCCAATTAAAGAGTTTGGCCCAACGCTGACCATAACGCTGAGATAATTCAGTTCTAGTTAGAGGCTGGGTCAGATGCTCCCTCAATTTTTGACATTCTTTGACGAGGTCAAGATTTTCACTAGCAAAGTAGTTCTCGGTCCAGGTGCCATCTGCTTTTAAAAACTGTCCCATTTCTTGCCAAGTCTGCCAGTTATAGAAGTGGTAAGTCTGACGCTGACCCCAGCCTAAAATAGCTGGCTCAAGTGTCTCTTCAACTCTTTCTGTATTTAGAAGATTCAACCGTGTTGACATATTAAAAAGACCATGATTAAGGTATTGTGATTGAATTCCCAGAGAGTCTTTTAAGAGTTGGTCTAGGTCAGAGTAGGATTTAATCAGACCTTGATTATAAAAACGTTGTGCTAGAATCTCTTCCTTACTGATACTTTGCATTTCTTTTCCTATTACCTTGATATTGTCCTCGCAAGACTTATAGGCTTATTATACAAAAATTTTGCTTGCTAGGTAAGGGGATTCCTGCCTTGTCTATCACTTTAAGGTCTTTTAATGGTAAGTCTTCAAGGCCAATAGATAATCAGAGTAATCAGGCCACTCTTTTTCGGCGTTATCGTCTAAGGCTAGGCAAGTTTTGTGGTATAATAGTGATAATTGATTTTTTCTAGAAAGGCTTTCTTATGAATATCCAACAATTACGTTACGTTGTAGCTATTGCAAATAGTGGAACTTTCCGAGAGGCTGCTTCAAAATTATTTGTCAGCCAGCCCAGCCTTTCCGTGGCTGTTCGCGATTTAGAGGGCGAACTTGGGTTTCAAATTTTTACAAGAACAACTACAGGAGCAGTTTTAACTAGTCAAGGACTTGCCTTTTATGAAAAGGCGCTAGAAGTGGTTAAGAGCTTTGATTCCTTTGAACGTCAGTTTTCACAGAGTAATGCGGAGAATGAGGAATTCTCTATTGCTAGTCAGCACTATGATTTTTTGCCACCTTTGATTACGGCATTTTCCAAAGTCTATTCTAAGGATCGCAATTTCCGAATTTTTGAATCAACGACTATCCGTATTTTGGACGAGGTTGCACAGGGTGACAGCGAGATTGGAATCATCTACCTTAATAACCAGAATCGCAAAGGTCTCCTGCAAAGAATGGAAAAATTAGGTTTGGAGTATGTGGAACTGATTCCTTTCCAAACTCATATTTATCTTGGAAAACAACACAATTTGGCAAGTAAAGCCCAGTTGAAAATGACAGATTTACTTGGTTTGCCAACAGTTCGCTTTACTCAAGAGAAGGAAGATTATCTTTATTATTCTGAGAATTTTGTTGACACTACAGAAAGTTCACGCATTTTCAATGTCACTGACCGTGCCACACTTAATGGTATCTTAGAGCGGACAGATGCCTACGCGACAGGTTCAGGATTCCTTGATAGCCGCAGTGTTAATGGTATCACTGTCATCCCGCTTGAGGATGATTTAGATAACAAGATGGTTTATATCAAGAGGCGTGATAAAAATCTCAGTTCCTGTGCCTTGCAATTTATCGGAGTTATGACGGATTATTTTGCTAAATTCAGCCCTAAAAGAGCTGACAAATTAATTGATGAGGACTAGTATGCGAAAACTTTATTTTCCACTGGCTGGGGTAATTTTGATTGTTTTAGACCAGTTTAGCAAGTTCTGGATTGTTAGCAATCTGGAGCTAGGACAAGTGCGTTCCTTTTTACCAGGAATTTTTAGCCTGACCTATCTTCAGAACCGGGGCGCAGCTTTTTCCATGCTTCAAGACCAGCAGTGGCTATTTGCCATTATTACCTTCCTAGTAATTGGCTTTGGGGTTTATTATTTTATCAAAAATATCCAAGGGGATCTTTGGCTCTTGGTGAGCCTGACCTTGATTATCGCTGGCGGTATTGGTAATTTCATTGACCGTGTTCGACTTGGGTATGTGGTCGACATGGTGCATCTAGATTTTATGGATTTTGCTATTTTTAATGTAGCGGATTCTTACTTAACTATGGGGGTGATTTTGCTCTTTATCGCCCTTTGGAGAGAGGAGAAATATGGAGCTAATCATTAAAGAAGGCGGTGCTCGCCTAGATAAGGCCTTGGCGGACTTGACAGAACTGTCTCGCACGCAGGCCAATGAGGAGATTAAAAAAGGCACGGTTTTGGTCAATGGCAAAGCTGCTAAGGCTAAGTATGCTGTCAAAGTCGGTGATGTCATTAGTTACCAAGTGCCGGAAGAAGAAATTTTAGAATACAAGGCTGAAGATATTCCACTGGACATCATTTATGAAGATGAGGACGTAGCAGTGGTTAATAAACCGCAAGGCATGGTTGTTCATCCGTCAGCAGGTCATCCATCAGGAACCCTGGTTAATGCCCTTATGTATCATGTCAAAGACTTGTCTTCAATCAACGGTGTTGTTCGCCCTGGTATTGTCCACCGTATTGACAAGGATACATCAGGATTGCTTATGATTGCTAAGAATGATACAGCTCATAACGCTTTGGCCACAGAACTAAAAGATAAAAAATCTCTACGTAAATACATTGCTATCGTTCATGGTAACTTACCAAATGACCGTGGTATGATTGAAGCACCAATTGGCCGCAGTGAGAAAGACCGCAAAAAACAAGCGGTGACTGCTAAAGGTAAAGAAGCTGTGACGCGCTTTCAAGTTTTGGAGCGCTTCGGTGATTACACACTTGTTGAATTGACCTTGGAAACGGGACGTACTCACCAAATTCGTGTTCACATGGCCTATATTGGTCATCCAGTAGCTGGAGATCCTGCCTATGGGCCACGTAAAACCTTGAAGGGAGAGGGACAATTTCTCCATGCCCAAACACTAGGCTTTACCCATCCAAGTACTGGTGAGGAGATGGCATTCACAGCACCAGCGCCAGCTATTTTCCAGGAAACTTTGGAAAAATTGAGACAAAAAAACTAATATTTACGTGATAGAAAAACTCTCAAAGTCGGTTAGATTCTGAGAGTTTTTCTTATATGTGTTAACTGATGACGCAGAGATTTTAACTCAAATTTTTGAAAGATTATATAGCCATCTTGCCATCCAGTCTACTTAGGATCAGTCTAGAAAGGCGATTGTAATTTCCAAGGAGATAAGTTTAACAAAAAGAAAAAGCCTGAAAACTCAGACTTAACGTTTTAATGACGAAATAATTGAAGATACCACTGTTGTGATAATAAGACTTAATAAAATGGCCAAGCTAAATGCTCCAATAGAAGAAAAGTTTGCAACTAGAAGCATGAAGGCAATAAAAACTGTTAGTGTACCAAAACAAGCAATGCGAGCAAAGAAAACAAGCTCACGCAGTTTAGCACTGTTAGTATCAATTTCGTGGAATTCTTGGTATTTAGGACTAGCATTTTCAAAAAGCTGATCCTCTTTAAGCTGTTGCTCTTGCTTTAATAGTTCTGGCATAGCCCACTCCTTACATAATTCTAACCCATAATACCACAAATATAGCGATTTGTCACCCTTTTTTAAAGAAATAGTATTACAATACTAACATTTTAGACTATTTTTCTACAAAATTTGCCCTAAAAATTTAATATTTCTCTTCTTAAAATACTTAACTTGTTTTAAAAATTTGATATAATAATAAAGTTATGGAAAAAATTATTATTACGGCGACAGCCGAATCTATCGAGCAGGTTAAAGAGCTCCTAGATGCAGGTGTAGATCGCATTTATGTTGGTGAAGAAAACTTTGGTTTGCGTCTTCCTCATAATTTCACATTTGATGAACTCAGGGAAATAGCAGAGCTAGTTCACGGAGCAGGTAAAGAATTGACAGTTGCCTGCAATGCACTCATGCACCAAGACATGATGGATAATATCAAACCATTCCTTGATTTGATGAAGGAAATCAAGGTTGATTATCTTGTTGTTGGTGATGCTGGTGTATTCTACGTGAATAAGCGTGATGGTTACAACTTCAAGTTGATTTATGACACGTCAGTCTTTGTGACATCAAGTCGTCAAGTGAATTTCTGGGGACAGCATGGCGCTGTTGAGACAGTCTTAGCACGTGAAATCCCTTCAGAAGAGTTGTTTAAACTTTCTGAAAATCTTGATTATCCAGCTGAGATTTTGGTTTACGGTGCTTCAGTTATCCACCATTCGAAACGACCTCTTTTACAAAACTACTACAATTTCACTCATATCGATGATGAAAAAACACGTGAACGCGGTCTTTTCTTGGCTGAACCAAGTGATCCAGAAAGTCACTATTCAATCTATGAAGATAAGCATGGCACACACATTTTCATTAATAATGACATTGATATGATGACAAAATTGATTGAGTTAACAGACCACAATTTCACTCACTGGAAATTGGATGGTGTCTATTGTCCTGGTTCTAATTTTGTGGAAATTGCAAAGCTTTTTGTCAAAGCTCGTGATTTAATGCAAGCAGGTCAATTCTCACAAGATCAGGCCTACGTTCTTGACGAAGAAGTCCGAAAACTTCACCCAGCAGGTCGCGGTTTGGATACCGGCTTCTACGAATTTGACCCTAAAACTGTTAAATAAGGTGGTCAAAACACTAGCAATGAGAGAGTTTCTAATTTCAGGGCATTGCTAGTAGAAAAAATAAACTCTACAAATATGAAAATTGACAATCCCAACAGTAACTACTTATTTTCTAATACTTGCTGGACGGAAACTCCCGCAGGATGTTTCCTAGGGGTTGTACTCGTCTGACTCGTTGACAATTAATGTTTCGCTGAGCCAGACTTTGGAGGTTTTCTTACAATCTTGAAAATTGGAGAATAAATAATATGACTAAAACATTGAAACGTCCAGAGGTCTTATCACCTGCTGGAACTTTGGAAAAATTAAAAGTTGCCATTGATTACGGCGCAGATGCTGTCTTTGTCGGTGGACAAGCCTATGGTCTACGTAGCCGTGCAGGAAATTTCTCAATGGAAGAAATGAAAGAAGGGATTGACTACGCTCACGCTGCAGGAGCAAAGGTTTATGTTGCTGCTAACATGGTTACCCACGAAGGAAATGAAATCGGTGCGGGTGCTTGGTTCCGTGAACTTCGCGATATGGGACTTGATGCCGTTATCGTATCAGACCCAGCTCTTATCGTTATCTGTGCCACAGAAGCACCAGGACTTGAAATTCACTTGTCTACTCAAGCCTCATCAACCAACTACGAAACTTTTGAGTTTTGGAAAGAAATGGGATTGACACGTGTTGTTTTGGCGCGTGAAGTTAACATGGCAGAGCTTGCTGAAATTCGTAAACGTACAGATGTTGAAATTGAAGCCTTTGTTCATGGTGCCATGTGTATCTCATATTCAGGCCGTTGCGTTCTTTCAAATCATATGAGTCACCGTGATGCCAACCGTGGTGGCTGTTCGCAATCTTGCCGTTGGAAATACAGCCTTTATGATATGCCATTCGGTTCAGAACGTCGTAGCCTTAATGGTGAAATTCCAGAAGAATACTCAATGTCAGCTGTTGATATGTGTATGATTGAAAATATTCCTGACTTGATTGAAAATGGCGTTGATAGTCTTAAAATCGAAGGTCGTATGAAATCAATCCACTACGTTTCAACTGTAACAAACTGCTACAAAGCAGCTGTTGATGCTTACATGGAGAGTCCAGAGAAGTTCTATGCTATCAAAGATGATTTGATTGATGAACTCTGGAAAGTTGCTCAACGTGAGCTTGCAACAGGATTCTATTATTCAACACCAACAGAAAACGAGCAACTTTTCGGTGCTCGTCGTAAAATTCCACAATATAAATTTGTCGGTGAAGTTGTATCTTTCAATAAAGATAACATGACAGCTACCATCCGTCAGCGTAACGTTATCATGGAAGGTGATGCTGTTGAGTTCTATGGACCAGGATTCCGTCATTTTGAATGTCAAATTCAAGATCTTCATGACTCTGAAGGCAACAAGATTGATCGTGCCCCAAATCCAATGGAACTTTTGACTATTACGGTACCACAGGAAGTTAAACCTGGTGACATGATGCGTGCATGTAAAGAAGGACTTGTTAACCTTTACCAAAAGGATGGTTCTAGCAAAACAGTCCGTGCATAAGAAATAAGGTAGGTGACCTTCACACTCATCTTAGATTACAAAAAATGAGCATAAGGAAGAATTAGTTTCCCCATGCTCATTTTTATTATCATGTTTTTTTATAGATGTAGGTGCAAGGGAGCGATGCTAATCCGCTCAATTGTTTCAAGTGGTATAATAGTTGTTACGTCTTTTTGGAAACTTTTCAAAATAATTCTTCCGTTATTCTTGTCATATTTTACTAAATTTCCTGTTACTCGGCAGTCTCCATAGATGACATGCAGAGGGAGTTTTTTATCCATAGCTTCTTGGAGAGTTGCCTTGATTTTGTTTGATTTAAGATTAATAGGGACAGATTTTTTAGGAGATTCCATATAATCTTGCCAGTAGTTTTTAATATTTTGAAAAAAATTTGTCATGGCCTTTTTCCTGAAAAATTGGTACAATAATGATATCTTTTAGAAGATAATAAAATATTTTATCAAAAAAATCAATTTTTTGGAATTTTTTACGAATAGATAAGATAGGAGGAAGAATACTATGTCAGAATTTAAATTTCACATTGAAGAACACTTGCTCACCTTGTCTGAAAATGACAAAGGGTGGACTAAAGAATTGAACCGCGTCAGCTTTAACGGAGCTGAACCAAAGTGGGATATTCGTTCTTGGAGCCCCGATCATACCAAGATGGGCAAAGGAATTGCATTGACAAACGAAGAATTCAAAATTATTTTGGATGCTTTTCGTAAATAAGAAAAAGGAGTTGGCAAAGAAAGCCAGCTCCTTTTTTACTTGAAGTATGAGTAACGTTTTAGTGATTGGAAAATTGGTTTAGTTAGTAGCGTAGCGACAACAACTTTAGCTAGTCCTGATAGGATAAATGGCAGAGCTCCAGCCAAGAATGCAGCTTGCCAGTCCATATTAGCTAGGAAGTGGAGACCAATAACTCCACAGACTAAGGTAATAGCAACTCCTAAAGTATTAGCTAAAAAGATAGTAAGAAGTGATGATTTTGGTGAAGTTAAGGATGATGTTATGAAAGCAAAGAGTACAAAGCCCCAGAAGTATCCACCTGTTGGTCCAACAAATGCAGAGAAACCAGCAGAACCACCAGCAAAAACTGGTAGTCCAATACCACCAAGCAGAAGATAGAGTAAGACGCTTAAAGTTGCCTCACGACTTTTAAAAAGAGTAGCGATAATAGAGATAGCTAAAGTTTGCAGGGTAAAGGGAACTGTTCCAACAGGAATAGTGATTTGTGACAGGATTGCAATAAGAGCAGCTCCAAACGCAGGAAGGATAAGCGATAATGTTGCTTGTTTAGACATAGAGAACCTCATTTCTTAAAAAAAGTTAACTATATTTTAAAATAAGTTAACAAAACTGTCAACCTAAAAAACATTTAAGTTAACTTAAAAGAGATTGATACTTTTAAAAATTTTCTTGTAATAAATCTTGAAAATTTTAAAGCTAAGTATTATAATTAAGTCAGTTAATAAACTGACCGAAAGGAGTAAGTATGTTTTCTGCTAAAAAATTAAAGAACAAACGTCAAGAAGCAGGTTATTCTCAGGTTGAAATAGCAAGTATTTTGGGTATTTCTAAGCAGTCTTATTCAAATTGGGAGAAAGGTAAGACTAAGCCTAATCAAAAAAATTTGACAAGATTGAGTCAAATTTTAGCTGTAGACGAATCTTATTTTCTTTCTGAATATGATGTCGTTGAGATTTTTACACAGTTGAATGAAAGTAATCAAGGAAAGGTTATCAGCTATTCCCAAAAACTATTGAATCAACAAAAACTCGCAAGTCTCTATACTTATCGAGTTTATGAAGGACTTTCTGCTGGTACAGGTTACTCCTATTTTGGAGATGGTGCCTATGATGAAGTTTACTATGACCAGCAACTAGACCATGATTTTGCATCTTGGGTAAAAGGGCATTCAATGGAGCCAACATTCCAAAATGGAGAAGTTGTCTTAATTAAGCAGACTGGCTTTGATTATGATGGCGCTATTTATGCTATTGACTGGAATGGTCAAACCTATATCAAAAAAGTTTATCGTGAACCAGATGGTTTGAGATTAGTTTCTATTAATAGTGACTATTCAGATAAATTTGCTCCTTATGACGAAAGTCCACGAATTATTGGGAAGATTGTGGGGAATTTTGCACCTTTGGAGGTGTGATGTGGGCATATTTGATTATTCAAGAGAACCCCAAGCTGATATTGCTTTTGTAGATATGAAATCCTTTTATGCTAGTGTTGAGTGTGTAGAGAGAGGGCTTCATCCTCTTAAAACATCACTTTGTGTTATGAGTAGAGCTGATAATGCTAATGGTCTTATTCTAGCTTCATCTCCCATGTTCAAGAAGGTTTTTGGAAAGTCCAATGTTGGCAGAAGTTATGATTTGCCCTTTGACATCCATACCCGAAAGTTCTCTTACTACAATGCCAAGAGACAAGGACTTTCAATAACACCAGAATATGTTTCCTTTATTGAAAAGTGGGCTCAAGCTACTCTTGTTGTGCCACCTAGAATGGACCTCTATATTCAGAAAAACATTGCCATCCAAAACATTTTAAAAAACTATGCTAGTGTTGACGACATCTTACCTTACTCTATAGATGAAGGTTTTATTGACCTGACCTCATCATTAAACTACTTTATACCAGACAAGACCCTTACTCGAAAAGAAAAGTTAGATTTAATTTCAGCACAAATACAACGTCACATCTGGCAAGAAACTGGTATTTACTCCACCATTGGTATGTCTAATAGCAATCCTTTACTAGCTAAATTGGCCCTTGATAATGAGGCTAAACATACAGAAAAGATGCGTTCCAACTGGTCCTATGAGGATGTAGAAAGTAAAGTCTGGGCAATTCCCAAATTAACTGACTTCTGGGGTATTGGCAGTCGTATGGCAAAACGCCTAGAGGGACTTGGAATCTATTCAATCAAGGAACTTGCCAACAGTAATCCAGATTTTCTTAAAAAGGAACTGGGAGTGGTCGGACTGGAACTCTATTTTCATGCTAATGGTATTGATGAAAGCAATGTCCACAAGACTTACAGACCCAAATCGCATGGATTAGGCAATTCTCAAGTTCTGCCACGTGATTATACTAATCAGAGTGATATTGAAATTGTTCTTGGCGAAATGGCAGAGCAGGTCAGTGTGAGACTTAGGAGAGCACATAAGAAAGCTTGTCAGGTTTCTATCATGGTTGGCTACTCAAAGACAGAGAATAAGCGACCAATTCAGGCTCAGATGACCATTGAGCCGACCAATAATACTAAGATTCTTACAGGCTATGTCTTAGGTTTGTTCCGAAAAAAATATAGTTCAGGGGCAGTTAGGAATATTGCAGTATCCTACTCTAGGTTTGTTGAGGATTCCTTTAGTTTGATTTCCCTTTTTGACGATCCTGAAAAAATTGAAAAGGAGGAGAGGCTCCAGTCTGCGATTGACACTATAAGAGATGAATTTGGCTTTACTTCAGTTTTAAAAGCTAATGCTTTGCTTGAAGCCTCTCGAAGCATTGAACGCAGTAAGCTTATCGGCGGTCATTCAGCTGGAGGTCTAGACGGTTTAAAATGACAAATAGAACTTATTTACCTTACCAATCAGCTCGCGATTATAGAGATAGGGGAATGATGAAATGGATGGGCTTTTTCCTATCTGAACATACCACTTCTCTTACAGAAGATCGAAATAAGATTGATTTATCATCAGAGTTGACAAGAACCGAGAAATTTACCCTGATAGGTCAGCTTTATGCTAGTCAAATTAAGGGAAAATTCATTGTCAAATCCGGTAAGAACAAGGAGATTTTTATTGGGGATGTAAGAGAAATCAGTTCCCGAGAAATCACAATTAAAACAGCTAATCATTACAAACTCATTAAAGTGGAAGATATTTTAGTAATTAAGATGGCGGAGGAGAATTATCTTGAGTCGGAAAGAAATCTATGAGGATAAGCTCCAGTTCGACTATTTCTCAAAATCCTATTTGAAATTCGAAGAAGATTTTTACAAATATTCTACTTTGGACATTCCATTAACCTTCTTGACCAATGATATTCTTAGAGAAATGGCAATGTCACAAAAGAACTACTTCAAACTCAACAAGGAAAATGCAAAGGATGGTCGAGATCATTATTTTCATTTTAAAATAGAGACTCTCACTGAGAGTCATGTGGTAAGAAAGTATCACTATCAGGGCACTACTTATCTAATCACTAAAAACTAGCAAGTGTCCTATCGCGCTTGCTAGTTTTGGCTTAGACTTTTTTACAATTTTTGTGCAGAATATGATAATATAGTCGAATGAATTAGCTATCAGACAAGGAACTGAATCGCAGGTAGCTCCAAGATCTTGGGGATAGACTCTTGGAGGTGGGAAATTAAAGAAACGTCTTTCATTCAGCCGAGAGTACGACAAGACGAAAGTGACGATGTATCAAAGCTGATTCAAATAACCATGCCTTTGAATTGGAGCTCAATGTTCCCTACACCATATCATTAATCTTGTATAACCAAGTTTTGTTTTGAAACAAAAATAAGGAGACTGAACAAATGGCACAGCTCCTTAAATGTTATTCTAGAGAAAGCTTGACAAAGTTCCTAGTAGAAATTACTTAGCCTTTAAAAGCTCGAACTACCTTACTAGACATCGTTGGGGTAGTAGTGAAGTAGTCCAGAAGAGAGTCTGTTTCAGACCGTATTAAATGTTTAGACATGAGGGGACCGAGTCATGAAGGAATCCCATCGTGCTCCCTTTTAGAGAGTATAAAATAAACAATAGGATAATGACTTTTTATACAATCGGTTTATGGTCGTCTTTGAGCGTTAAGCCAATCAAATAGATTGCTATATTCAATGCCGTTAACAGTTGCTTTACTTGCTCCACCTTGGGTCGGGTCAGTTGCAACCATCCCCCAGAGAGCTTGATATGAAGCAGTGTTTTCAGTACTTTGAACGCCTGTCACTTGGTTGTTGAAGAAATAAATCCAAGACCAGTGTCCATTATAAACTAGGCCAGGTAGTTCAGTACCTGTCGCTGTCTCATAATAAGAGAGCCACTTGTTGCTTGTTCCTCTATCAATCATGGCTTTATAAAAAGGTAATACACTATTATCGACTGGTACTGTCTGATCTGCTCTGCTATGAATCAGCCACATCGGTTGATCTTTAAGAGCTTGATAAGTACTGTCAGTAACCGTGTAAGTGAAGAGATCTGCAGCACTGTCGTAAGAAGCTTGGTAAGGGTAAGAGGCAGCTATTGGAATAAGAGCTGCAAAATAATTTGGATAGGTAATTCCCATTGTAACCACCATGCCACCACCATTAGAAGCACCGGCCAAATATATTCGTTCAGAATCAATATCTGGGTGAGATGCGACATAGTCGTCAATGGTACTTTTTAAGGCAGCAGCCTGACCGCTGCCCCAAGCTACAGGAGATTGTACAACTAAGACATAGGCGCCATTCTGGTTGCCAGATCCTGTTGAAGTGAAATGATTTTGAATACCACTCTCTGTTAAACTGCTGACTTCTGATGATAAAAGTGGGAAATTCAAATCTGTACCTACCTCACCAATGCCATGTAACCAGATAATGAGTGGATTCTTTTCACCATCTACAGCTGATTCTGGCTGATAAGCAGCATATTGTAAACTATAAGTTTGACCTCGTTCTGAAAACTTGTCAGCTTTTGGTGTGAGTCGATTTGAGATGGCCTCTTGTTCAGAATTGATTGTTTGTGATTTATATGAATAAGCTGGCTTTACAGATAATCCATTGATAGCGACAACATAACTAGATACCCAAGTATTTCGATAAGTTGATAAGTCAAATGAAAATGGAGATGCTGATTGCGAAGGGTTGTCTGTATTGTATGTGACATCAAGCTCTAGTGTTAAGTATTTACTAGCAGCTCCAGTAGCAGTTGCTTGTCCATTGGCGTCAGAAAGGTAAGCATTCTGTATTTGGCGATTGATATCAGAGGTGGTTACAGTAGTCGAGCTCAGGTCGTATGAAGTGATATTAGTGTTTAGTTCTAGTATTACTTTGGAGACGGCTGGACCAAATTCATAATTATCTATGTAGAGACTTGTTTTAGTAACACTTGCTGTTCTACTAGGATATCCAGGCCATTGTCTTGCCTCAACTTGAAGTAGATGTGATAAACTGATCGCAGTCAGTAATAGACATAAAACTATCTTTGATGCATTTTTCATTTTAAATCCTCCTGATTTTTATAAAAGTCTAACATATGTTTAAAAATCTAATTTTTTTGTTGCAAATCTGCTCTTAGATAATATGTCAATTGTTACAATAAAATAAAAACGAGAAGCACTTGAGAACTTCTCGTTTTAGCGGTTAAATGTCGCATGTTTAGTCTGTCTCAGTCTCTCTTAAAAAGATGAAAAATAATAGAGAACTGGAACAAAAAAATTAAGTAATCTTAATTTTGAAAAAGAGTCTGTAACATTAAATTGTTACAATTATATAAAATGCGAAGGAAAGAACCGCTGAAAGGATCTTCTTGTTCATAGGCAACCTCCTTTCTTTCCTATTTATTATAACATTAGAAAAAATTAGAATATGAATTATTTCATATATGTAATAGGAGTGACGGTGTGACAAAAGAATTAGGAAAAATTTTTAAACTAATTAGAGAATCTAAGGGATTATCTCAAAAAGAAGTTGCAGGTGATGTCATTTCTTTGGCTCAATTATCACGATTTGAACGTGGAGTTAGTGGTCTTAATGTTGACTCTTTTTATCTTTGTTTACGAAATATGTCTGTTCCATTAGATGAGTTTCAGTATGTTTACCATAATTATACTCAAGATCGCGATGTTCGTTTTTCGACAGAACTTTCAGAAGCCTATCTGGAAAAAAATATCATAAAATTACGAAAAATACTGCAAGACTGTCAAGAATTGATTGAAAAAAATCCCATTAACCATTTTTATAAATTAAACAAAATAGTAGTTGAGGCAGTTATTTTTTATTTGGATCAAGAAGCGACTGTACCTCAAAAAGACATCAAATACTTAATGGATTATCTCTTTTCAGTGGAGGAATGGGGACGCTACGAACTCTGGCTATATACAAATAGTATTGGATTGATGACTTTGTCAAGTTTAGAGACATTTACATCGGAAATGGTTAAGCGAACACAATTCTACAAAGGGTTGCCGGAAAATCGTAAGCGTATTTTGCAGATGCTACTAAATGTGGTAGGCACCTGTTTAGATAAGGGACATACTCAAGCAGCCTTTAAGTTCCTACATCAGGTAGAACAATTCCGTAATACCGAAACTGACATCTATGAAACAGTCCTGTTTAAGTATTATAAAGGCTTTTATGCTTATCGCATAGGCAATGAAAATGGCATAGCTGATAAGGAGAAGTGTGTAGAAACAATGACTTATTTAGAATGCTATGGTATAGCTCGACAAATGGAAGAAAGTATTAAAAAAATAAAAGAAGAAGTATAGACTGATCACATATGTAAATTAAAAATCATTATTTAAAAATTAGATTACACTTAAAGTGTAGTCTTTTTTAAGCCCTTTTATGCTTGAAAAGAGCTGCGGAAGATAATTCTCAACTTTCAATAAAACTAAAACACCTTTAGTTATCGTGAGTTGGAATAGCACTATTGAAAAATATTTAGGAGGAAATATATGGAAAAGATAGTACGCTATAAGTTGCACAAGGTTAAAAAACAGTGGGTGACAATTGCTGTAGCAGGGGTAGCAGCAATTGGATTAGGTGTTGCGACACCACATCAAACTGTTTCAGCTGATACAACGGATGCGGCAACTGCTCTCGTAGAGACACCTGTAGAAAATCTGGATGAAGAGATACCGGAGATTACTGCAACTGAACAAAACGATACAGTCGATACTGAGACAGCTGATTCTTCAACAGGGGAAAAACCAGTAGAAGTTACAGCAGAAGCTAGTCAAAACGCTGGCGCTGATGAAAATACTCCTGTAGTTGAAGAAGCTGAGCAAGTAGTGACTGAGGATTCAGATATTTCTACTGAGACAACAGATGAAGAAATTCCTGTTGCTGATGAAGCAGTTGCAACAGAAGCAGAACCTGCAGTTACTAACAAGGTTGCTTTAACGAATGAAGTCGAAAAAGCTGCTGTAGCAGAGGATGGCACAGACGCTACAAACTTAAACTTAGATAATATTAAAAATATTGACGGAACTTTCTATTATGTTAATGAAGATGGTTCTGTTAAAAAGAACTTTGCTATTACAGTAGAAGGTCAATTGCTTTATTTTGACGCTGAAACTGGAGCACTAACAAGCACATCAACATATTCCTTTACAGAAGGTTTGACAAATATGGTTGATAATTTCAGCAAGAATAATCAAGCATATGACTCAACAGAAGATAGCTTTGAAACTGTTGATGGGTATTTGACTGCTGATAGCTGGTATCGTCCAAAAGCCATTCTTGAGAATGGTGAAACTTGGGTTGAGTCAACTGAAGAAGATTTACGACCTCTATTGATGGCATGGTGGCCAGATGTTGATACACAAGTTGGTTATCTTAACTATATGTCAGATTACTTTAACTTAGATGTTAACTATTCTGCTGAAAATAGCCAAGCTGAATTGAATTTAGCTGCAGAAGCCATTCAAGTGAAAATTGAACAAGCTATTACTACACAAGAAACAGCCGCATGGTTGCGTGAAGTGATGAATTCATTTGTTATCACTGAATCTAAATGGAATATTGATTCAGAGAGCAAAGGTGATGACCACTTGCAAGGCGGAGCTCTTCTTTATGTTAATAGTGATTTAACACCTTGGGCTGATTCAGATTACCGTTTGTTAAACCGCACGCCAACATTCCAAAACGGAGAAACAAACTACTTCAAGGCTGACCGAACAGGTGGTTATGAATTCTTACTTGCTAACGACGTAGATAACTCTAATCCGATTGTACAAGCAGAGCAGCTTAACCAGCTTTACTACCTAATGAACTGGGGATCAATTGTTTTTGGAGATGATGACGCCAACTTTGATGGTGTGCGTGTAGATGCCGTTGATAATGTCAATGCAGACCTTCTTCAAATCTACACAAACTTATTTGAAGCAGCATATGGCGTTCACGAAACAGAAGCGAAAGCTTTGGCCCACATCTCAATTCTAGAAGCATGGTCTCACAATGATCCAGATTATAATAAAGATACTAATGGTGCTGCCTTAGCTATGGATAATGGTTTGCGTTTGTCATTGCTTTATACATTGACTCGTCCAGTTACTAACGAAGCAAATCCTAACGAAACACGTACAGCTCGTCTTGGCGACCTCATTGATTCCTACTACGGTATGACAAATCGTGCAGTAGATGATGCTTATGGCGATACAATGGCCTCTTATGCATTTGTTCGTGCTCATGACTCAGAAGTGCAAACTATTATTGCTCAAATTATCCAAGAAAATATTAATCCTGAGTCAAATGGCTTCGCTGTAACTTTTGATGAGTTGGAACAAGCTTTCGCTATCTATAATGCTGACATGAACAGTGCTGAGAAAAAATACACACACTACAATATTCCAGCAGCATATGCTCTTTTGACATCTTACATGGAAATGGTTCCACGTGTTTATTATGGTGACCTATATACAGATAATGGTCAATACATGGAAACAAAATCTCCTTACTATGATGCTATTGATGCGCTTCTTCGTTCTCGTATTAAGTATTCTGCAGGTGGTCAAAAAATGGACATTACCTATTTACCAGGTGATGCAAGTATGGCAGCCTATGACGAGTCATCATTGTACTATTCAACAGGGGTATTGACTTCTGTCCGTTATGGTCAAGAAATTATGAAAGCAGACGATACTGAAGGAACTGAACTTAGTCGTACATCAGGTTGGGCAACAATTGTGTCTAATAATCCAATGCTATCACTGGATTCTTCAGCTAAATTGACTATTAATATGGGTCAAATTCATGCTAACCAAGCTTACCGACCATTATTGTATGGAACAGCTGATGGTGTACAAGTTTACCTTAACGACTCAGATACCAATATTATTCGTTACACAGATGCACAAGGGAATCTAACCTTTACAGCAGATGAAATTAAAGGTTACTCTACTGTTGATATGAGTGGTTACCTAGCTGTTTGGGTGCCTGTTGGAGCATCTGACTCTCAAGATATTCGTGTTGAAGCTTCTACTGAAACACGTCAAGAAGGCGAGCAAACTTATCAAGCAACAGCAGCAATGGAATCTCAAGTTATCTACGAAGGTTTCTCAAACTTCCAAGATTTTGCCCAAACAGAAGATCAATACACAAATAAAGTTATTGCTGAGAATATTGAATTGTTTAAAGCATGGGGAGTGACATCCTTCGAAATGGCTCCACAATATGTTTCAACTGACGATGGAACTTTCCTTGACTCAGTTATTCAAAATGGTTATGCCTTCGATGACCGTTATGACTTGGCTATGAGTCAGAATAATAAATACGGTTCAGCCGAAGATTTACGTGATGTTTTGAAAGCTTTGCATGCTGCAGGTATCCAAGCTATTGCTGACTGGGTACCAGACCAAATCTATACCCTTCCAGGTCAAGAAGTAGTGACTGCAAGACGTGTTAATGCTTATGGTGAAGACATTCCAGGTGCTGAAATTAAAAACACCCTCTATGTTGCTAATACTAAGAGCAGTGGTGAAGATTATCAGGCAGTTTACGGCGGTGAATTCTTGGAATACTTGCAAGAAATGTACCCAGAAATGTTTGAAGCAGTTATGATTTCAACTGGTGAGAAGATTGACCCATCAACTAAGATTAAAGTTTGGAAAGCTGAGTACTTTAACGGAACTAATATTCTTGGAAGAGGAGCAGGTTACGTTCTCAGCGACCAAGCTACTGGAACTTACTTCAACATTGCTAAAGATGGCAGTTTCCTTCCAAAACAATTGACTTCTAATTCTGTAGTAACTGGTTTCTATTTCGATGGTTCAGGTATCAGCTACTTCTCTACAAGTGGTTACCGCACAAAATCAAATCTTATCAGTTATAATGGCAATTATTATTATTTCGATGATAAGGGTTATATGGTAAATGGTACGCTTGAACTTGATGGTGAGACTTATTACTTCTTACCAAATGGTATTCAACTTCGTGATGCGATTTATGAAGATGCCCAAGGTAATCAATATTACTTCGGTAAGCTTGGTAATATGTACAAAGATGATTTCTATTCATTTGATGTTGAAGTAGTCAAAGAAGATGGTACAACTGAGACTGAAGTTAAATGGCGTCATTTTGATGAAAATGGTGTTATGGCGCGTGGACTAGTTGACATTAACGGCTCAAAACAATTCTATGACCAAGATGGTTATCAAGTTAAAGGACAATTTGTTACAGATAATCAAGGTCATGTTCGTTATTTCTTGGAAAATTCAGGTGAAATGCTTGTCAGTGATTTTGCTAAATCAGGTGACAACGACTGGTACTATTTTGATAGTAATGGTGTAGCAGTGACTGGGGCAGTCATTGTTAATGGCCAACATCTGTACTTTAACGCTGACGGTCGTCAAGCTAAAGGAATTTTTGTAACAAATGCTGATAATACAATTAGCTATTATGATGCTGATTCAGGTGAAAAAATTGTAGCTAAATTCTTCACAACAGGAGATAATGCTTGGTATTACAGTGATGCTCAAGGGAACCTTGTAACAGGAAGTGCTTTGATTAATGGTCAAAATCTTTACTTCCATGCTGACGGTCGTCAAGCTAAAGGTGAATTTGTAACCTTGTCTGATGGCAGCATTCATTATTATGATGCTGATTCAGGTGAAATGCTAGTTAATGATTTTGCTAAATCAGGTAACAATGACTGGTACTACTTTGATAGCAATGGTAAGGCTGTAATAGGTTTTCAAACTGTAAGAGGTCAGTCCCTTTACTTCCGCAACAACGGTAAGCAAGTCAAAGGACAAAGTATTGTTCTTAACAATCGTCGCTATTATTTTGATGCTAATTCAGGTGAACAGGCTCGTAACACCTGGGTTACTTTAGAAAATGGCTCACGTGTATTCTTCGGAGCGCGTGGCTATATAGCTGCATAATTCTAGGATAGTCATCGGTCTCTTGGTTTTTTACCAAGGGGCTGGTGGTCGTTTTAGGAAGGAGAAAAATATTTATGAAATATGGTGAAAAGTTTAGCATTAGAAAATTAACAGTTGGCACAGCATCTGTTGCTATTGCAGGCCTTGTCTTTTTGGGAAATCCTGTAGGTGCTGATGAAGTAACAAGCTCACAAGCGTCAGCAGATACTAACTTAGTGATTGAAAATCAAGATACCAGTCAAACAGATTTGACAACTGCTCAAGAAGAACAAGCGCAAGCTATTGTCCAAGCAAAAGAAATTGGTGTTAATGTAAGTGCAAATGCTGAGGTAGTGACATCTGACCTCAACCAAGCGGTTGTCAACACAGAGCAAGATACAGAAGCAATTAAAAATGCAACTGAGCAACAGGAGCAAAATAATTTAGATTATGCTCAGGCTGTTAAAGAATATGAGCAAGAAGTGGCTGAAAAGGAAGCAAAGTACAATGAAGCTTTGGCTGATTATGAAAGTAAAACAAATACTGATGGCTATCTAAGTCAAGCAGCTGGTCAGAAATTAGTCTTTGAGACTGGATCAGAGCAGAATACTGTTGCCGAAGTAGACGCAGCAGCAACTTCAGTCAGTCAAGAAGAAGCAAGTGCTTGGGTTGAAAATAAGGCTATTTTGGATAAGGACTTTGTTTTAGAAACCATAAGTGATCTCAATTACATTGACGAGGGCTTGTACTATTTCCTTTATCCAAATGTCACAACAGAAGTTTCTTATCATAATCTAGAAAATGCCTACTTTGACAATCAAAGAATTGCTTCAGTCCTTTATACCTATACTGTTGAAGAAGCAGGTGGCGAAGATAAGGTGCTTGTGAAGATTTTCAATGACCCAACTGTTACAATTGATCTTGTTGGCTTAAATAGAAACACTCAATTAGGAATGACAGTCCGCTTCCTAGATGAAGAGGGTCAACAGATTGATGTTTCTGACGGTTTGGTCTCTTTGGCCTCTCTAAATTCTCATGTGTCCTTTGACGAAAATACTAATCAGAATATACTTGAATCCAATGAATATGTTGATAATTTCAATGGCAATCTGATTCAAATCAACGGTTCATCAGTTGTTTTTGATCAAAATACAGGAAGAGCCTACGCGCCTTATGGAAATGAATCAGTAGACTTTGGTAGTAAATTCGATAGAGATGATTGGGATGGTACTGACTTGGCTTGGTACGGTGCAATTGTAGGAAAAGTTGCAAGTGATGGAACAATTTCATTTTCATTTGGTTCTGAAAATCGTTCCACACAGTGGTTTGCATTCAATTCAAGTATTCAGGCTTATCAGGTTCCAACCTTGGAAGTGGTAGAAGAACCAGTTTTAAAAGTAGAAGAGGTTTCGTACACACCATATAAAGTTGAAGAAAAAACTATAATTCAAATTCCTCAAACTCCAAAAACACCAAGCAAGGCTGAGAAACCTAATAGTCAAAACCAGGTAAAAACATCAGTAACAGTCAAAAATAATAACGAAAAAGCTAATAGTTTACCAGTAACAGGAGAATCTTCAAGTGTATTAGCCATCATATTAGGAGCCCTATTCTTCCTAATGGGAACAATTGGTATCCGCCTGTCTTCAAAACAAAAGTAAACATTTTAAGAGGCTGGGCAAAAACTAGCTTCAGAACACAAAAAAAACGGGCATTTCCGCAGTTGGAGATGCTCGTTTTCCTATGTCATGGTTTATAATTATAATAACGACAAAACAATTAGAAAGCCATGACTATGTATAAAGAGTATAACACAAATCAGTTAAGTTTGGAACTAAATCTTGCTTACGATATCCCCATGAATCATGAAGTTAGACTCATCAGTCTTTTCGTGGACAGTATCCCTAATCATGTTTTACTGGAAGAAAAGTCTCATACTGGCCGACCAGCCTTCCATCCGGCTATGCTTTTGAAGATGACCCTTTTCGCCTATGCCCGTCAGGTCTTTTCTGGCCGCAAAATAGTGCAAATGAATGATGAAGTTATTCCCATGAAATGGCTAAGTCAGGACACCTATGTTAGTTATAAGACCATCAATAATTTCCGTTCTAGTAAGCATGCCAATAACCTGATTAAGACTGCCTTTATTTACTTCACCTTGCTCATGCGTGAGAATGGCATGATTGAAGACGATGCACTCTTTATCGATGGTACCAAGCTAGAAGCTGATGCCAATCTCTATTCTTTTACTTGGAAAAAAGCCGTTACTAAGTACGAAGAAGCATTGAACGGTAAGACCGCAGACCTTTATGACAACCTTGTTCAAGAAGGGGTAGATTTAGCTCTCTCGAAAGAAGAATGTGAAACCAGCGAGGGGTTAGTACGCCTTTTGGAAAACACAGAGCAGGCCTTGGCGGAAGTCGAGAAAGTTATTTCTGAGGAACCCAAAGTTATCAAGGGAGGCTCCGCTAATAAACAGAAGAGACGTCGTATTAAGAAACTGCGCAATCAGTTGAGGAAAGATTACATTCCTCGTAAACAGCGATATGAGGAGGCTAGAGAAATCCTTCAAGAACGTAACTCTTTCTCCAAAACGGATTACGACGCCACCTTTATGCGAATGAAAGAAGACCATATGATGAATGGTCAGCTCAAACCTGGCTATAATATTCAGGCTGCCACCAATGGTCAATATGTTCTTGCCTATGACCTCTTTCCAAATCCAACAGATACTAGAACTCTAAAACCCTTCCTCCAATCGATTCAAACCTTGGACTTGTTCCAACACATTGTAGCCGATGCAGGTTATGGAAGTGAAGAGAACTACGTTTTTATAATTGATGAGTTGGAGAAAACACCTCTAATCCCCTATGGCATGTACCAAAAGGAATTGACAAAGAAATATAAGAACAGTCCCACTAATCCAAGTAATTGGGACTATCTTGAAGAGACGGACCAGTTTATTAAACCAGATGGAGTTGTTTATTCCTTTAAGAATTACTCTCGTCGAACTGACAAGTACGGCTTTAAACGTGACTTTAAAATCTACGAGGCAGATAACATACAAGACACAGCGGAGTTGGAAAAACTTGCCAAAACAGAAAGTGGTCGTCAGAAACAGATTCACTACAATCCGACTTGGAATTACTTTAAGGAACTCATCAAGGAAGAATTGCATAGCGAAGAAGGCTCTCGTATCTACGCCAAACGGAAAATCGATGTCGAACCCGTTTTTGGCCGATTGAAGAGTGTTTTTGGCGTTCGCAGAGTTCACGTTAGAGGTAATCAAGCTGTCCAAACTGAAATCGGCTTCCTCTTCATGAGTATGAATCTCACAAAATTGGCCAAGAATCTAGGCTCAAAAACATCACATACTCAAAAACCACACAGTGATTCTTTCATCTTGATTGTTTTCAAGACAGTAATCACTGTGTGGTTTTATTTTGAAGCTAGTTTTTGCCCAGCCTCTTTGATTTGGGATGGTGATGAAAATTGTACTTGATTAAAATAAAAATCTGAAAAACTATTATTGATTTACTTTACGAAACTATAATTCAGCAAACTCGAAAAAGTAATTCAATTAGACGATGGATTAAATTAATCATCCTTGGAAATTGGGTATATTCAGATTTTTAAATTTCATAAGTATTAGTGTGAAAAATTAATGATAAATTTATTGCAACAAACATCTGAATACAGATATAAAAGTATCTAGATGTTTTTTAATAAGGTTTACCCATATAATAGTAGCTTTGCTGTATATATCTGGATAAAGTACTTTTCCGAGTATTTCCTGCTCAGGTGGTTCTACAATCATCTGAAGGCTATTTAAATCAGATATACCTGCAGGCTCCTTAGGAGAGTATCTGCCAATTACCATAACATTAATTCTGATAATATCTTCAGCAGTTAAATAGTTCATTTATCCACCAAGGCTTTCAATAAATCATCATATTGATTCATAGCTTTGCTGAGCTCTTTGTCGAAATCAAACTTTGGTTCAGACTTTTTGATAACAACGGTATTTCCATGAGTTATAAATTCAATTTTTTCTCCAATCTCAGCCCCGAAGGCTTCCTTAATTCTATTTGGGATAGTAATAACAGCACTGTTGCCTGTTTTTCTAAGAATTACGTTCATAATATAGATCTCGTTTGTGTATATACATAAAATGAAAATATTAACCTCTAGTATGACTACACTTAAAAAACTCCCACTGGAAAATCCAATAGGAGCATAGATATGGTTAATTTTATTTCATCGTCGGGAACAAGAGTACATCGCGGATTGTTGTTGTGTCAGTCAAGAGCATAACAAGGCGATCGATACCGATTCCAAGTCCACCTGTTGGTGGCATACCGTATTCAAGGGCTTCAACGTAGTCGTAGTCGATGCCAGTTGCTTCATCGTCTCCCAATTCTTTAGCAGCTGCTTGTGCTTGGAAACGTGACAATTGATCGATTGGGTCGTTCAATTCGGTAAAGGCGTTACCGTATTCTTTGGTCATGATGAAGAGTTCGAAACGGTCAGTGAAGCGTGGATCTTCAGCATTCTTCTTAGCAAGTGGTGACACTTCAACAGGATGTCCGTAAACAAATGTTGGTTGGATAAGTGTTTCTTCCACAAATTCTTCAAAGAAAGCATTGATGATATGACCAACAGTATTGAAATGTTTCTCAACTGGGACGTTTTTCTCTTGGGCAATGGCTTGCGCTTCTTCAAGTGACATTGGTGTCCAGAAATCAACACCAGTAACTTCTTTAATAGCATCAACCATGTGAACACGTTTGAAAGGTTCGTTAATCTTGATTTCAGTACCTTGATAGATAACAGGCTCATCACCTTTAACAGCGCGTGCAGTGTGTTGGATAATACCTTCAGTCAAGTCCATGATGTCTTGGAAATCTGCGTAGGCTTGGTAAACTTCGATAGAAGTGAATTCTGGGTTGTGAGTAGCATCCATACCTTCGTTACGGAAGATACGTCCAATTTCATAAACACGTTCCATACCGCCAACGATAAGACGTTTGAGGTGCAATTCAGTCGCAATACGAAGAACCATGTCGATGTCTTGTGCATTGTGGTGTGTCATAAATGGACGGGCAGCCGCACCACCAGCTTCGTTGTGAAGAACAGGTGTCTCAACTTCTAAGAAACCAAGTCCATCAAGGTAACGACGGATTTCTGAGATGATTTTTGAACGTGTCACAAAGCGATCGAAGCTCTCACGATTTGAAATCAAATCCAAGTAGCGTTTACGGTAGATAGTCTCAACGTCTGTCAATCCATGGAATTTTTCTGGGAGTGGACGAAGAGCTTTAGACAAGTGTGTGATGTGAGTGGCTTTGATAGAAAGTTCACCCATGTCAGTACGCATGATTTCACCTTCAACACCAAGGAAGTCACCGAGGTCAGCTTTTTTGAAGATTTCGTAGTTTTCCTCACCAACAGCATCCTTGCGGACATAGATTTGGATTTGACCTTCACGGTCTTGGATGTGGGCAAAACCAACTTTACCTTTACCACGTTTTGTCATCAAGCGTCCAGCAATTGTAGCAGTTTCGTTGATGTCATGTAAGTCTTCTTTTGATTTGTCAGCGTATTTTTCTTTTAATTGACCAGAAGTAGCAGTACGTTCGAAACGTTTTCCGAATGGGTCAATCCCTTGCTCAGCCAAAGCCGTCATTTTTTCACGACGGACAATCTGTTGGTCATTTAATTCTTCGATATGTTCGTTTGACATGATTTCCTCCAATTAGTTTTCCTTCCTATTTTACCATAAAATAGGCATAGCGGGGAGGAAAATAGGTTATGAATTGCATGTTTTTTTCTTTGTTTTTGTTTTATTAGAGAAAGATGACAAATGCAAGCGTTTCCTCGTGTTGAATGGTATAATTAAAGTGAAGAAATCGAGGAGGAAAAGGTTATGAAATCACTTAAGAGAACAATTAAATTTTCATTATCAATGCTTGTAGTCCTTGTGACTGTATTAGCAGGCGCAGGCTGTCAAAGAAAGAATGAAAGCGCAAATTCAAATCAGTCAAGTACTTCTCAGTCAAGTTCCAGCTCTGCTATTGACCAAGAAAACCAGAAAAGCCAATCTGAGGAATCAGAGCAGTCTAGTGTCAGTGAGGTGGCCTATTGGAATGCTGAAAAAGCAGGTAAGTTAGCTGATTTTATGGTGGGATGGGGTGCCCAGATGAATCAAACTGACTATGTTCAGTTAGGAAGTGGCGATAGTCAGCAAAAGGGGGATATTGGTCAAATCGATTATATCAATAATAATCGAGTGGCGGTAAATGAAGTGCCAGTGACAGTTGAGTGGTCGACCGATGGAAATGGACAGGCAGACTATCAAATCGTTGACAGCTACATCTACTGGGCAGAAAATGCTGTCAATCCTATATTTTATCTCTTTACTTTGCAAAATGGCAAAGCAGTGGTACTGGTTTCTAAGCAGAACCAAGGCAATGAAGCTAATCTCTTGTATACTCATCCAACAGAGAATGTTGATTTGCAAAATGGCTTCGCTTCGATTGTTGAATCTGAGTAAAATAATAGTAGGGGATGGGAGGACAGTATGGATAATATAGTCAATGCAAAGTCTCAAATCATACTTGTACAGGGTGGTGTCTTGGATATTAAAGCTGAGGCAATTGTAAATGCTGCCAATGATAGTCTTTTGGGAGGTGGAGGAGTGGATGGTGCCATTCATCGTGCAGCTGGTCCAGACTTACTAGAAGAATGTCGTAAGCTTGGTGGTTGCCAGACAGGTCAGGCAAAAATCACAAAAGCCTATAATATTCAGAACTCAGACTACATCATCCATACAGTTGGACCAGTTTATCAAGGAAATAAAGAAGATGGTGATTTATTGGCATCTGCCTACCAAAAATCTCTTGATTTGGCACTTGAACATTGCTGTAGCAGTATTGCATTTCCCTGTATTTCGACAGGTGCCTATCGGTTTCCTTTGGAAAAAGCTTCGCAGATAGCCATTAAGACGGTCGTTGACTGGCTGAATAGGCATTCAGAAGACACGTTGACTGTGTTTTTCTGTTGTTACACAGAGAGGGAGTACAGTGTCTATCAAGAAATATTGAGTCAATGGAAAAACAAAAACAATTTTTCTGAGACATTGCTAATTCTTGAACCTCGCTCTTGAAAGTGTTAAAATATGATTTGCGAAGCGCTTTCAAAAATATACAACTAATACTCTATGAAAACAAAATGATACTTTATTAAACCTCATTACTTATCTCTAGGCATTTCTGTGTTTATCTTTTAGTCTGATTTTGATTTTATTTGAGTATAATATAAGAAAGAGGTAGTTCTATGTCACATTTTATCAATAATAATTTTGAAGATGTGCTAATCAATCGACATTCTGTACGTCATTTTGATCCCAAGGTTAAAATCAGTCGAGATGAATTACAAACAATGATTTCTGAAGCTATTACAGCACCTTCAGCTTGTAATTTACAGCCTTGGCGATTTGTCATTGTTGATACTGAAGAAGGAAAAGAAAAGCTTGCTTCCTTCTTTATGAAGTTTAACAAGCCTCAACTAGAAACTTCATCTGCTATTGTATTCGTCTTTGGTGATACACAAGCATACAAATCATATCGTGATTTATGGAATAAAGCATATGAGGATGGTCGAATAACAGCTGAAAAACGTGATGAGGTTCTGAAAACATTTTTACCACTTTATGAAGCAGCCTCCTACGAAGGTTTAATTCATGATGCTAAGACAAATAGTTCACTTGCAGCAATGCAGTTCATGCTAGTAGCGCGTGGACATGGTTATGAGACAAATGCCATTCAAGGTTACAATGCAAAAGTGGCAGCAGAGACACTGGGACTAAATCCTGAACGCTATGTACCAAATATGGCTATTGCTATTGGTAAACCGGATCCTAATAACTTACCAAGTGAAATCAAATCCACACGATACACAACAGAGGATGTGTGTCAGTTTTTATAGAATTAGCAAGTGATGCTGGGCAGAAGTCCAGCATTTTTTTCTTTAGAGAGGTGAGATAAGAAATATTAATTATCACCTCTTTGAATACTTTGGGACCAAGACAAATTGTGGAATTAAATTGAAAAATACCTATAAACAAGGTATAATAGCAAACGGAATTGAAAAATTTGGAGAATAAAGAAAATCATGATTACTTCGATTGTTTTTGATGTTGATGACACGATTTATGACCAGCAAGCACCCTATCGTATTGCGGTTGAGAAATGTTTCCCTGACTTTGATATGAGTCACATCAACCAGGCCTACATTCGTTTCCGTCATTATTCTGACGTTGGTTTCCCACGAGTTATGGCTGGAGAGTGGACAACAGAATACTTCCGTTTCTGGCGTTGTAAGGAGACCTTGTTAGAGTTCGGATACCGTGAGATTGATGAAGCTACAGGTGTGCATTTTCAAGAAGTTTATGAAAATGAACTTGAAAATATTACCATGTTGGATGAAATGCGCATGACATTGGACTTTCTTAAATCAAAAGGTGTACCAATGGGGATTATCACAAATGGTCCAACAGAGCATCAGTTGAAAAAAGTTAAAAAGCTAGGTCTTTATGACTATGTCGACCCTAAGCGAGTCATTGTCAGTCAGGCAACAGGCTTCCAAAAACCAGAGAAGGAAATCTTCAACTTGGCAGCGGAGCAATTTGACATGAACCCATCAACAACTCTTTATGTTGGGGATTCTTATGATAATGATATTATGGGAGCTTTTAACGGGGGATGGCATTCTATGTGGTTTAATCACCGTGGTCGAAGTCTCAAGCCTGGTATTAAGCCAGTTTACGACGTGGCTATTGATAACTTTGAACAGCTTTTTGGAGCTGTTAAGGTTCTATTTGACCTTCCAGATAACAAGTTTATCTTTGATGTCAACGATAAGAAGAACCCAATTCTTGAGATGGGAATCAACAATGGTCTCATGATGGCAGCAGAACGCCTGCTTGAAAGCAATATGAGCATTGATAAAGTCGTTATCTTACTTCGCTTGAGTAAACAACAAGAAAAAGTATTACGACTAAAATACAGTCATTAAAAAATGAAAGGACAAGTCCAATGCGGAATCTTGTCCTTTATTTTATCTAAAATGATAGAAAAAACTGCTGGACTTGTCCAACAGTTAAATACTTTTAGAGTGAGCTGGCGCTAAAGGTGTCACCGTGTTCAATATCGCCGTATTCAAAGCCACGATTAAACCAACGTTTACGTTGCTCCGATGTGCCATGAGTGAAACTATCAGGATATGTTTTCCCATAAGCTTCTTTTTGCAAGTGATCATCACCAACAGCATGGGCAGCAGTCATGGCTTCTTCAAAATCCCCTTCTTCAAGAAGTCCCTCCCCTTGAACATAATTTGCCCAGGCTCCTGCATAGTAGTCTGCTTGAAGTTCGAGGCGGACATTAAGGGCATTAGCATCCTTTTCAGACAGGCTTTGGTATTTTTTATGATAAGCGGACATGGTACCAAGTTCATTCTGCACATGGTGTCCCACTTCATGTGCAATAACATAGGCCATGGCAAAGTCTCCAGCAGCACCATACTTTGTAGACAACTCTTCATAGAATGATAAATCTAGATAAACTTTTTTGTCAGCTGAACAATAGAAAGGACCAGATGATGCTTGTCCTGTTCCACAACCAGTCTGAGTAGAGCCAGTATAAAGAACTAAAGTCGGTGCTTGATAAGTTAGACCTTCATCTTTAAAGGTTTGATCCCAATAGTCTTCGGTTGAAGCAAAAACCTTGCTAACAAAATCAGCATCCTCATCTGAAACTTCAAGATCGCTAGTAGTTGTGATATTGGCGGATTGATAAGGATTAGATGTATTACCACCTGTTAAAATCCCAGAAAAACCACTACCACCGATAACAAAAAGTAAGATAAGAATAATCAGTTTAGTCTTCCATCCTGTGCGGGATAAAAGAAGTTGTAGCAACATCCCAGAGCCAGCAGAGCCCCCACTATAGCCCCCAGAACTTTGCCCACGACGGTCTTCAATATTTTTGCTCTTACGCAAATCATCAATTTTCATGACGCATCCTCACAGTTTTTTCTTTTATTATAAAAGATTTTGAGCTAAATTGCATGCTCTTTTACTTATTTTTTGGGACATGGCAGAGCTACATTTTTTATATTCTCTTTTAGTGTTTTCATCGTTTACTATCATTCAGATGTTATTCAAAGCTCTCACTTGAAAATGGGAGTAATAGGTCATTTTTTGATATAATGTGAGTAAGAGAAATGCATTTCACTAAGTAAATCAATGATTGGAGGGGACAATGACATTAAATTTCTGGACAATTTTCACAAGAATCCTCATGGCAATTCTTGTCGGAGGAATTATCGGATATGAACGTGACCAAAATACCCAGTCTGCCTCCATCAGAACCTATATGTTGGTCTGTCTGGGTGCTAGTCTTGTTATGATGACCAATCAGTATATTTATCACTACTATGGAGCCGGTGATCCAACTCGTATGGCAGCTCAAGTAGTTAGTGGTATTGGTTTTCTGGGTGCGGGTACTATTTTGGTTACCAAGCAAAATCAGGTACGTGGATTAACCAGTGCTGCAGGTATCTGGGTGTCAGCTGCATTAGGCTTAGCTATAGGAGTCGGTTTTTACATAGCTGCGCTTGTCGGTTTTTTCTCTATAATTGCTATTATGTCAATTCTCTACCCTGTCCTTGATTATTTTCGTCGAAGATCACAAAATCTAAATGCCTATGTCGTTTTCTGCAATCTGGAATCCTTGGATAAGCTCCTGCAGTACTTGATTATTAACAATATTAAACTAAAAGGCATGCATAATGATTTGATGGAATATACGCCACTCTATCAGGCTAATAGTGACAAGGACGAAATTGGTTGCGTTATTAAGGTAAAACTACATTCCCGTATCAATCACGAAGAATTCATTAACAATATCCGCAAGGAAGCTGGGATTCGTTACGCCGAAGAATTGAAATAAAGAATATATATTGAACAGAACTGGGAAAATCTCAGTTCTTTTTGTGACATAGCAAAGCAAAAAAGGTAATTCCAGACTCAATTAACAGAACTATGTCAGCTATCTTAAATTGTCAGGAAAGCCTTTGTTTTTCATGCTGATTTACCACCGTTTAGCCTATTCAATGATATAATAGTTTCTAAGAAACTCTTTCAAGGAGAAATAATGAAATTACTTTATAGCGATATTCAGTATAATATGACACAGATTCTGGCTAAGGAGGCGACAGAAGCAGCTGAGGATGGTAAACGGGTCTTCTATATTGCCCCAAACTCTCTGTCTTTTGAAAAAGAACGTGCGGTCCTAGAGGCATTACCTCAGCAGGCCTCTTTTGCCATTACTATTACACGTTTTGCTCAGATGGCTAGATACTTTGTGCTTAATGCTCCCAACCAAAAGGAGAGTCTTGACGACAAAGGGCTTGCCATGATTATTTATCGTGTTCTGGCTAATTTATCAGATATAGACCTCAAAGTATTTGGGCGGCTCAAGCAGGACAGCAATTTCATCAATCAATTGGTGGACTTGTACAAGGAATTGAAGGCTTCCAATATGACTGTTTTGGAATTGACAGAATTGAGTTCACCTGAGAAGCAGGAAGACTTAATCACGATTTTTACAGCACTTGAAGACATTTTAAGGGCAGGTAATTACGACAATCAGACCAAAACAGCCTTTTTTGCGGAACAGGTGGCATCCGGTCAGCTAGATAGTGAACTCTCTAATCTAGTCCTTATCGTTGATGGCTTTACCCGCTTTTCTGCAGAGGAAGAAAATCTGATTAGTCTTCTTCATGAGCATGGGACAGAGGTGATTATTGGTACTTATGTTAGTCAGAAAGCCTATAAATCAACTTTTTCAGCTGGTAATGTTTATCAGGCAGGTCTTGATTTTTTACGTAACTTATCAGGAAAATTTCAGGTAAAACCTGACTTCGTGACCTCTGAGGAGCAAGGTCTAGAAGCTTTTGCTAAATTATCAAAACTCTTTGAGGCCAAGCATGACTTTAGTCAGATAGACCTTGTCTTGACTGAGGATGATAAAAAGCATTATCAAATCTGGGATGCTATTAATCAAAAAGAAGAAGTGGAACACCTCGCCAAGGCCATTCGCCAGAAACTCTATGAAGGTCATCGCTACAAGGACATTTTAGTCCTTCTGGGTGATGTGGAATCATACAAGTTACAGGTTGGGAAGATTTTCGACAAATATGAGATTCCTTATTATTTTGGTAAGGCTGAGTCTATGAGTGCCCATCCCCTTGTCCATTTTATGGATTCTCTGGAGCGGGTTAAGCGCTATAATTTCAGGGCAGAGGATGTCATTAACCTGCTCAAGTCAGGTCTCTATGGAAAGATTAGCCAAGACCAACTGGATAAGTTTGAGCAGTACCTGACCTATGCTGACATTAAGGGCCAGTCAAAGTTTTTCAAAGATTTCACCATCACAAATGGTAAGTATAACTTAAAAGCTCTCAATAGTCTTCGTACAGAACTTATGGCTCCCCTACAAGACTTGGTCAAGTCCAGAAAGCAGTTAGGATCAAGTTTGCTCAAAAAAGTGACCACATTTTTAGAAGCTATTTCCTTTTCTGAGAACATGGCAGAGCTGTCAGCTGGTTTATCCGAGATTGAACAAGAAAAGCAAGAGCAGGTTTGGCGGTCTTTTACATCCATCCTGCAACAATTCCATACCATTTTTGGAGATCAAAAAATTTCTCTGGATGACTGTTTGTCTCTTTTAAGGTCAGGAATGCTGTCAGCTGACTACCGCATGGTTCCAGCAACAGTAGATGTGGTGACTGTTAAATCCTATGATTTGGTAGAACCCCATACCAACAAATTTGTTTTCGCACTTGGTCTGACTCAATCTAACTTTCCAAAAATTGCACAAAACCGCAGTCTGATTTCAGATGAAGAGCGTGCTAAAATCAATGAAGCGACAGCAGATGGTCATCATTTTGACATTCCAACGCGAGACAATCTCAAGAAAAATCATTTTGCGGCTCTCTCCCTCTTTAACTCTGCTACTCAAGAGCTGGTTTTGAGCATGCCTCAAATTCTCAACGAGGCTGAGGATAATATCTCCAGCTACTTATCTGAACTCCATCAGTTTGGCGTACCAGTGGTAGATAAGGGCCGTAACCGTCTTTCGAGGCAGGCTGAGGACATCGGCAACTATAAGGCTCTTTTGTCTCGGGTAATTGAGCTTAACCGCTCTGCCATTGTCCAAGAAAGGAATATGAGTCAGGAAGAGCAGACCTTTTGGTCGGTAGCGGTTCGTTATTTGCGCAAAAAGCTGGCGCAGGAAGGAATTGAGATTCCGCAAATTACCGATACCATGGCAACCAAGCAGGTGGCTTCCGAGGTTATGGCTGCGCGTTTCCCGGAAGATGAGCCTATCAACCTGTCTTCATCTGGTTTGACAACCTTTTACAATAATCAATACCTCTACTTCTTGAACTATGTTCTGGGTTTGCAGGAGCAGGAGTCTATCCATCCTGATGCTAGAAATCACGGGACTTATTTGCACCGTGTCTTTGAGTTGGTTATGAAGGACCAGTCTGAGCAAGATTTTGATGACAAGATGAGTCAGGCCATTCAGAGGACCAATCAAGAAGAAACCTTCAAAGCCCTTTATGAGGAAGATGAAGAGAGTCGTTATGCCCTTGAGGTTTTGGAAGACATCGCCAAGACCACAGCAACCATTTTACAACGTGAAAGCCAGATTGAGGTTGAGAGCCAAGAAGAGCGCTTTGAGCTTATGCTGGATAATGCTGTCCGCATCAATGGGATTATTGACCGTATTGATCGCATGGCTGACGGCAGTCTGGGAATTGTGGATTACAAATCAAGTAAGAATACCTTTGATATTCAGAAATTCTATAATGGATTGAGTCCGCAGTTGATAACTTATATGCAGGCTGTTCGTGACAAACGGGAATTGTCTGACAGCGATAAAATCTTTGGGGCTATGTACTTGCACATGCAGGAGCCTAAAGCTGATTTGTCACGTGTTAAAACCTTGGAAAAAATTCCTGAGATCTTACACAAGGAGTTAACTTATCGTGGTCTCTTTTTAGAAGATGAGAAAGAACATTTGGCAGGCGGTGCCTATCATTTGAATGACTCTGTCTACAATCAAGAAGAGATGGCTATCCTGCTTGCTTACAATAAGCAACTTTACCAAGAAGCAGCGCAAGCCATTCGCCAAGGAAATTTTTTAATTAACCCCTATAGCCAGGATGGCAAGTCAGTCCAAGGGGAACAACTTAAGGCCATCACTCGCTTTGAAGCCGACCGCCATATGCCCTATGCAAGACAACTCTATCACTTGCCACGCAAAGAAAAACGCCAAGGCTTTTTGAACCTCATGCAGGGCAAGAAAATAGATACAGAGGAGGAAGACAATGAACTTTAAGAATTGGACATGGACAAGAAAAGCAAAATCTTACACAATCGAGGAAGATAAGATTGAAGTGACCACAAATCCCTTTACTGATTTATGGCAAAGAACTTATTACCACTTCCGTAATGATAATGCACCTCTTTTTCAGATGGAAACTGAGGAAAAATTCTTCTCTTTTGTTGTTAAAACGGACTTTACAGAGAGTCACCATCGCTTTGACCAGTGCGGTATTGTTATGTATTTGGACAGTGACAATTGGCTCAAGGCTTCTGTTGAGTATGAGAATGACAGCTTCCAACATCTAGGTAGCGTGGTTACCAATGGCGGCTACTCTGACTGGGCAACAACTGAGATTCCTAGAAGCCAAAAGACCATGTGGTACCGTCTCAGCCGCCGCGAGGATGATTTCTGCATTGAAAATTCCTATGATGGCATAAACTTTCAGCAGATGCGTATCTGTCACATGACTAAGGCAACAGATGCCGTTCGATTTGGTATCTATGCTTGCTCCCCAGAAGAGTCATCCTTTAAAGCTATTTTTAGCAACTTTGCCCTCATAGATTGTCAATGGAAAGCTCACGATGGACAACAACCAGATGGAGAAGACAATGACCTTTAAACCCTTTTTATCACAAGAAGAGATTATTTCCTTGCAAGGGACAGAAGCCCAATCTGATAAGAAGCAGAAACGAACCCCTGAGCAAATTGAGGCTATCTACAGCTCAGGCACCAATATCTTAGTCTCAGCTTCAGCTGGTTCTGGTAAGACTTTTGTCATGGTTGAGCGCATTATCGACAAAATCTTGCGTGGAGTTACCATTGATCAACTCTTCATTTCAACTTTTACGGTTAAGGCTGCGGGTGAACTCAAGGAACGTTTGGAGAAGAAAATTGCAGAACAACTCCAGCTTGCCTCAGATCCTGCACTCAAACAATTCTTATCTGAGCAATTAAGCGGGGTTCAAACTGCCGATATTGGAACCATGGATGCTTTCACCCAAAAGTTGGTTAACCAATATGGCTACACTCTGGGCATTTCTCCCTCTTTCCGTATTATGACTGACAAGAGTGAACAGGATATCCTCAAAAATGAAGTTTTTGCGGATCTTTTCACTTCCTATATGCAGGGCAATAGCAGAGCTGATTTTACTAGATTAGTCAAGAATTTCGCGGGAAGTCGCAAGGACTCCCTTCCCTTTAGAGGACTGATTTACAAAATCTATGACTTCGCTCAGGCAACCGACAGCCCTCAAAAATGGCTTCAGGACAAGTTCCTCAAGGGAGCTCGAACTTTCACAGATTTCTCAGCTATTCCAGATCAAGAAATCAATGATTTTCTAGCCTGTCTTCATGACACTGCAGACAGTATGCGAGATGTCACAGACTTGGAAGATTATAAACAAGTAACAGCCAAGGGAGCTCCAACAGCAGCATATAAGAAACACTTGGCTATCATAGAAAATCTTCATGACTGGGCGCTTCATTTTGAAAGCCATTATGGACGCCAAGGACTTGGCAAGTGTGCTAATGATGTGGCCAATTTACTTCCCTCAGGTGATTCGGTAACGGTTGCCGGCACAAAATACCCAGTTTTCAAGACACTACAAGGTCGCCTGACAGGACTCCAGCACCTGGAGACCATTTTCAAATACCAGGCTGAAAGTCTGCCTTTACTTGAAACACTGCAGGCCTTTGTCCTAGATTTCTCTAACCAATATTTGCAGGCTAAGATGCAAGAGAATGCCTTTGAATTCTCTGATATTGCTCACTTTGCTATTGAAATTTTAGAGAAAAATCCTGACATTGCGCAGCTTTTCCAAGAAAAGTACCACGAGGTTATGGTGGATGAGTATCAGGACAACAACCATACGCAAGAGAGGATGCTGGAGTTGCTGTCAAACGGTCATAACCGCTTCATGGTGGGGGATATCAAGCAATCTATCTATCGTTTTCGTCAGGCAGATCCTCAGATTTTTAACCAAAAGTTCAAGGATTTTCAGCAAAATCCAGATCAAGGCAAGCTGATTTTACTCAAAGAAAATTTCCGCAGCCAGTCTGAAGTTTTGGATAGCACCAACAGTGTCTTTAAACATTTGATGGATCAGGAAGTGGGGGAAATCCTTTATGATGAAACCCATATGTTGGTAGCAGGCAGTCCGGCTCAAAAGGAAGCCCATCCTGAAAATGAAACTCAGCTCCTTCTTTATGACAATGATGCTTCCGAGGATTTCGAAGTCGAAGAGGATCAAAGTCAAATCAGTCCAGCTGAGGTTAAACTCGTGGCTAAGGAAATCATTCGCCTCCACAATGAGGAGAAGGTCAAGTTCGAGGACATCACCCTCTTGGTCTCTTCAAGAACCCGCAATGACGGCATCTTACAGACCTTTGATCAATATGGAATTCCGCTAGTTACTGATGGAGGTGAGCAGAACTACCTCAAATCGGTTGAAGTAATGGTTATGCTGGATACCCTGCGTGCCATCGACAACCCTCTTAACGATTATGCACTAGTTGCTCTCCTACGCTCTCCAATGTTTGGTTTTGACGAAGACGACCTGGCTCGCCTAGCCTTGCAAAATAAAGCCAAGGCTCACAAGCAAAATCTCTATGAGAAGCTTCAAAATGCGCGTGCTAAGACTGGCGAAAATGCTGAGCTGCTGACAGCAGACTTAGCTGTCAAACTAGATTCCTTCTTTGAAACCTTCCTTTCTTGGCGTTCTTTTGCAAAAATGCATGCGCTCTATGACTTGATTTGGAAGATTTACAATGATAGGTTCTATTATGATTATGTCGGAGCCCTTCCAAGAGCAGAGCAGAGACAGGCTAATCTTTATGCCCTAGCCCTACGTGCCAACAGCTATGAAAAATCAGGCTTCAAAGGCCTGTCACGATTTATTGGAATGATTGACAAGATTTTGGAAAGTCAAAATGATTTAGCCGATGTCGAGGTTGCCCTTCCCAAAAATGCGGTCAGCCTCATGACCATCCACAAATCCAAAGGCTTGGAGTTTAAGTATGTCTTCATTCTTAATATTGACAAGAAATTCAGTATTCAGGACATGACCTCACCCTTAATCTTGTCACGGGAGAATGGTGTTGGTATTAAATATCTTGCTGATATGAAGGCTGATTTGGATGAAAAGCTCCTGCCTTCGGTCAAGGTATCCATGGACACCTTACCTTATCAACTCAACAAGCGTGAGCTCCGTCTTGCAACACTCTCAGAACAAATGCGTCTTCTCTATGTTGCCATGACAAGGGCTGAGAAAAAGCTTTATCTAGTCGGAAAGGCCAACGCATCAAAATTGAGTGATAAATACAGCGGGAAATCCGTCAATAATCACCTTCCTGTGGCAGAGCGAGAAAGCTTCTTAACCTTCCAAGATTGGCTTTTAGCTATTCAAGAAGCCTACAGCAAAGAGAATCTTCATTTCAAAACTACATTTGTTTCTGATGAGGATTTGACAGAAGATAAGATTGGCCAGATTATTCAGCAGCCAGGTTATGATGCTGATAATCTCAAAGATAATCGTCAGTCAGAGGACATTGCGCATGCCTTGGACATGTTAGAAGCAGTAGATGTCATTAACACACGCTTCAAGGCAGCCAGCCAATTGCCAACGGTCCGCACACCAAGTCAGATTAAGAAATTCTATGAACCAATCATGGATGCTGACGGCGTCGAGGTTATGGATAAGACCTACCAAACCAAGCCTCAGTTCAAACTGCCTGATTTCTCTAAAAAAGCAGCAGTAGAAGCTACGGCCATAGGCTCTGCCGTTCACGAACTCATGCAACGCCTCAAGCTATCTGAAAAAGTAAGCCTAGTGGATATCACAAGTGCAATGGATCAATTAGCAGTAGCAGATGAAGTTAAATCAGCAATCCAGACCGAGAAAATTCTGGACTTCTTTGAAAACAGTTCACTTGGACAAGTTATACAGAGCAACGTAGACAAGGTTCACCGCGAAGCACCATTTGCCATGCTTATGGAAGACCCTGAAAGTAAGGAAGATTTCGTAGTCCGCGGAATCATTGACGGTTACCTCCTCTTTGAGGATCGCATCGTCCTCTTTGACTACAAAACAGACAAGTACACTAACCCAGAAGACATCAGGCACCGCTACACAGGCCAAATGGCCCTCTACGCCCAAGCCCTCAGCAAGTCTTATGGAATCCCAAGTGACAAAGTCGAAAAACACCTAATCCTACTAGGCGGAGAAAACTTACAAGTGCTTTCACTGTAAAACCTGAAAATGAAAACAAGCGCCCTGAAAGCGCTTGTTTTCTTGTGCATAAAGGAGTAGAATAGAGAAGTAAATGTTTGAATATTGAAATTATTTGGACGAGAAAAAATTAAAGGAGCTTTAGAATGACGAATGGCTTGGTTTTAGGACTTGATATAGGTATTGCATCTGTCGGAGTTGGAATTATTGAGGCAGAAACAGGTAAAGTGATTCATGCAAGTTCACGAATATTTCCAGCTGCAAATGCCGATAATAATGCTGAACGTCGTGGTTTTCGGGGCGGAAGACGACTGACACGTAGGAAAAAGCATCGTGTCAAACGGGTTCGAGATCTATTTGAGAATTATAATATCACAACAGATTTTAACAATCTTAATTTGAATCCTTATGAGTTAAGAGTAAAAGGTTTAACAGAAGAATTAACAAATGAGGAACTTTTTGCTGCTTTAAGAAATATTTCAAAAAGACGTGGAATTTCTTATCTTGATGATGCAGAAGATGATGCCAATAGTGGTAAAACAGATTACGCAAAGTCAGTTTTAGCAAATAAGGAACTCTTAAAAACACAAACTCCAGGGCAAATCCAGTTAGAGCGTTTAAATAAATATGGTCAACTACGTGGGGATTTTGATATTGTTGATGAAAACGGAGAGATTCATCGCGTAATTAATGTTTTCTCAACATCAGATTACAGAAAAGAAGCAGAGAAAATTCTTCAAACACAATCACAGTTCAACAATGCCATCAATCAAGAATTTATAAACGATTATATAGATATTCTGGTTTCAAAGAGAAAGTATTATCATGGACCAGGTAATGAAAAATCGCGAACAGATTATGGTCGTTATCGTACAGATGGCAGGACATTAGAAAATATTTTTGATATCTTGGTAGGAAAATGTACTTTTTATCCAGAAGAATATCGGGCTGCAAAAGCATCGTATACTGCCCAAGAGTTCAATTTCTTAAATGATTTAAATAACTTAACATTGCCAACTGAAACCAAAAAGTTAAGTATCGAAGAAAAATTATACTTAGTAGACTATGCTAAAAACACTCCGGTTCTTGGACCTGATAAGTTGTTGAAAGAGATTGCCAAGTTAGTGGACTGTAAAAAAGAAGACATAAAAGGTTTTCGTATTGATAATAAAGAAAAACCTGATATGCATACTTTTGAAGTTTATAGAACGATGTCTAAGTTAGATAAAGTTGATATTCAAACACTTTCTCGCGAGACTTTTGATGAGCTAGCTCGTATTTTGACCTTAAACACTGAACGAGAAGGAATTGAAGAAGCGATTTTAAAAGACTTACCTAACCAATTTACAAATGAACAAATTGAAGAACTCATTAAGTTCAGAAAGGATAAAAGTCAAATCTTTGGTAAAGGGTGGCATAATTTTTCAGTCAAGTTAATGTTGGAATTAATTCCTGAATTGTATGATACCAGTGAAGAACAGATGACTATTCTAACACGGCTTGGAAAAACATCTGCTAATAAGAAGGAAGTTAAAAGAACAAAATATATCAACGAAAATGATGTTACGGAAGAAATATATAACCCAGTTGTTGCCAAATCAGTTCGTCAAGCCATTAAAATCATAAATGCCTCTGTAAAAGAGTGGGGTGAGTTTGATAATATTGTTATTGAAATGCCTCGTGAAACTAATGCAGATGATGAACGCAAATTTATCAAAAAAATGCAGGATGCTAATGCCAAAGAGAAAAAAGATTCTGAGGAAAGAGCAGCTACCTTGTATAATGGTAAGACAGAATTACCGAGCAATATTTTCCATGGTCACAATCAACTTGCAACTAAAATTAGACTTTGGTATCAGCAAGGTGAGCGTTGCATTTATACAGGGCAAAAGATTGATATTAATGACTTAATTCATAACCATAACATGTATGAAATTGATCATGTTTTACCACTCTCATTGTCATTTGATGATAGCTTAGCAAATAAAGTCTTAGTTCTTGCGACAGCCAATCAAGAAAAGGGTCAGAAAACACCGTTTCAATCTATTCCTCAAATGAAATCCGCATGGTCTTATCGCGAATTCAAATCCTATGTATTAGGATGCAAAGGTTTAAGCAAGAAGAAGCGAGAATATCTTCTAACTGAGGAAGATATCAATAAAATTGAAGTAAAACAAAAATTTATTGAACGTAATCTGGTTGATACCAGATATGCATCACGTGTTGTTCTAAACACACTTCAAGATTCATTGAAAGCTATGAACAAGAAAACAAGGGTTTCAGTTGTTCGCGGTCAATTCACCTCTCAACTTCGTAGACAATGGAAAATTGATAAGTCTCGTGAAACATACCATCATCATGCCATTGATGCGCTTATTATTGCTGCTTCAAGTCAACTAAGATTGTGGAAAAAACAAGGCGATACCATGTTTGAAGACTACAAGAATGGTCAGAAGGTTGATTTAGAGACTGGAGAGCTTCTTTCAGATAATGAGTATAAAGAACTTGTCTTCCAATCACCTTATCAGGGATTTGTCAACACAATTTCTTCAAAGGCATTTGAGGATGAAATCCTATTCTCATATCAAGTAGATTCTAAAGTAAATCGTAAGATATCAGATGCTACTATCTATGCAACGAGACAAGCCAAGCTTACTAAAGATAAGAAGGAAGAAACTTATGTATTAGGAAAGATAAAGGATATTTATAGTCAAGCAGGTTATGATGCTTTTCGTAAAAGATATGAGAAAGATAAGTCAGCATTTCTTATGTACCAAAAAGACCCTATGACTTGGGAAAAAGTTATTGAAGTTATTCTAAATGACTATTGTGAGTTTGACGATAAGGGTAAAGAAACTGGTAATCCTTTTGAGAAATATCGTAATGAAAATGGTTATATCCGAAAATATAGCCGAAAAGGTAAAGGGACAGAAATTAAGTCACTGAAATACTATGATAGTAAATTGGGGAATCATATTGACATTACACCGGAAAACAGTAAAAATTCGGTGGTACTTCAATCAATAAACCCTTGGAGGGCTGATTTGTACTTTAATCCTAAAACTCTCAAATATGAATTAATGGGTCTGAAATACTCTGATTTATCTTTCGAAAAAGGTACAGGGAATTATTCTATTTCTCAGGATAAATACGATGAAATTAAATCACGCGAAGGTATCTCACCTAAATCTGAATTTAAGTTCACGCTATATAAAAATGATTTGATACTGATTAAGGATACTATAAATAATAAAACTCTAACAGCAAGATTCAACTCAAAAAATGATACTAGTAAACATTACGTTGAATTGAAACCTGATTCTAAAGCCAAATATGATTCAGAGGAAGTATTGATTCCAGTTTTTGGTAAAGTTGCCAAAAGTGGTCGATTCATTAAAGGAATAAATAAAACAGGTATCTCAATTTATAAAATCAAAACTGATATACTTGGACGCAAGCATTTTATAAAAGAAGAAGGAGACCAACCCAAATTAGAATTTATGAAATCTAGCAAAAATAACAAATAGAGGGGTTGCAATTTTTTTGTAAACGCTATATAATAGTTAGTGCAAGGGACGCCTTGCACAGTTACTTAAATCTTGCTGAGCCTACAAAGATAAGGCTTCATGCCGAAATCAAGCACCCCCGTTTTTAACGAGGGGTGCTTTTCGTTATGTAAAAGGAGTACTGTTAATATGACTTGGAGAATTGTACATGTAAAACAAAGTGAAAAAATGCGCCTAAAACTCGATAACCTTGTCATTAAAAAACTAGGAGAAGAATATACAATACCACTTAGTGATATTTCTATGATTGTTGCTGAAGGTGGAGATACAGTTGTAACGTTAAGATTGCTAAGTGCGCTCAGTAAGTATAATATTGCCCTTATTGTCTGCGACAACTCCCACTTGCCAACAGGCGTATATCATTCTCAAAATGGGCATTTTAGAGCCTATAAAAAATTGCAAAATCAATTAACATGGTCTCAAGAACAAAAGGACAAGCTTTGGCAAATTGTAACATACTTCAAAATTAATAATCAACAAGACGTACTTGCAATGTTTGAAAAGGATCTAGAGGCAATTCAATTGCTTTCAGACTATAAAGATAATATTGAGCTGGGTGATAAAACCAACCGTGAGGGGCATGCAGCTAAAGTTTATTTTAATGAATTATTTGGTAAAAAATTTACCCGTGTCACCCAACAAGAAGCAGATGTCATTAACGCAGGTCTTAATTATGGTTATGCTGTCATGCGAGCTCAATTAGCAAGAATTGTATCTGGTTATGGACTTAATCCCTTGCTAGGTATTTTCCATAAAAATGAATATAACCAGTTCAACTTGGTTGATGATTTGATGGAACCTTTTAGACAAATTGTTGATATTTGGGTTTATGAACATTTAAGAGATCAAGAATATCTTAAATATGAATATCGTCTTAATTTAACAAATTTGCTTAATGCTAAGATTAAGTATGGTAAAGAAACTTGTACAGTATCTGGGGCAATGGATAAATACGTTAAAGGATTTATAAAATGCATAGACGATCAAGATACCAGTAAATTCTTTTGTCCAATTGTTTCTAGTCTAGAAATGGAGTTATAAAATGAGGTATGAAGCTATGAGATTGTTGTGCTTTTTTGATTTACCAATGGAGACAGCTCAGGAAAAAAGAACTTATAGAAATTTTAGAAAAGAACTCATCGCAAATGGATTTGAAATGCTACAATTCTCAGTCTATTATAGAACTTGTCCAAATAGAAGTTTTGCAAATAAATTTTATAAAAGACTTCAGCAAAGTGATTTACCCGCAGGTAATGTACGATTACTTGCTGTAACTGAAAAACAGTTTTCCGAAATGGTTTTAATTGTTGGTGGTAAAACGAAACAAGAAGAGACTATCAGTGATAATAAGTTGGTGGTAATATGAAACTACATTTTTCACATCCCTATAAAGATAATCTAGATATTAATTTTGGACAATTTACTCAGATTGTAGGTCAAAATCAGCAAATCAAGTATTATTTATGGCAATTACTAATGTGGTATTTTGACGGAAAGAAGTACACGGAAGAAGATTTATCTCTTTTTAATCAGGCAGAGCCACAAATTGAATCAGACGGTGCTCCCCTAAAGAGAAATAGTTACAAAATAATTTCTATTTCTACTGTTCAAGACATAATTGAACAAATGACTTACAAAAAAGGAACTATTAGTTTTGATTTTATGAAACAGAGACTTAATACAGTTGATGTAATGTTTGACATTGATGAAATCAACGATCAACTTATGAATATTGCTAATAAAATTAATAGAACACTTAATCTTTCTATTGATGAAGTAACATACCAAACTGAAAATATTGACTTTAATGCTGAACAGCTATTATTAAAAAGCTTTAAACCTTATTTTCAATTTAAAAATCAGAATATTTCATTTGAGTTCGTTGAAAATGAAAGTAAACTATTGTTTTTTCTTGAAATGCTTGAAGAAAAATTGAAATCAAATTCTGAAAAATATCTTTTAGTATTGAAAAATTTAGATGATTTTTTGAACTATTCATCATTTGTGACAGTTTGCCAAAAATTAGAACAGCTATGTCTTAGTTATCCAAGTTTCTATGTCATTATTTTTCCATCAAGTGAAGGTTATCTATACGCTCGAAGAGAAAATATAGAATTCATAAATATTGTCTCTGATTACATCAATCATTACTATGATTTTGATTTTTTATTTGGTCGTTTTGTAGAACAATATCCAACAAACCAGATTCCCTCAGAAGATGATTTTATACTTTCAATTCAAAAAATTAGTGGCTATTTGTTTAGTAAAGAAATAGAATATATGAGTCTTTCAACAAAAGATTTAGTAACTATAAAAATTTTGAACAATCTTTATCAGTATGATAAAAAACTAAATTATCCATTATCACAGCCAAATCCTTTAGAAATTAAGTTTTTACAAGAAAAGTCATAATTTTGTGATATAATCGAAGTAGAGTATAAAAACCAAAAATGACGATTTGAGGTTTTTGTACTCTCAAGATTTAAGTAACTGTAAAACAGACATATTTTAATCACAACATACCTAAATTGTTTTTGTACTCTCAAGATTTAAGTAACTGTAAAACTTCAGACGTTCGTTGTCTGATTGGCATTAAGTTTTTGTACTCTCAAGATTTAAGTAACTGTAAAACACTGGTCGCCAGCACCAGAAGATTCCATTGGTTTTTGTACTCTCAAGATTTAAGTAACTGTAAAACAGAATACTTTGACTCTGTCGTTTAAATACGGTTTTTGTACTCTCAAGATTTAAGTAACTGTAAAACAAAGCCACACGATTGTGTGACTACACTGCCGTTTTTGTACTCTCAAGATTTAAGTAACTGTAAAACAAGTACCTTGCATACAGAGGTACTGAAGAGGTTTTTGTACTCTCAAGATTTAAGTAACTGTAAAACACGAAATTTTAGATGTTGAAATTGCAACATGTTTTTGTACTCTCAAGATTTAAGTAACTGTAAAACAATTTTGAAACGCTAGCGACTGGGACGCCTGTTTTTGTACTCTCAAGATTTAAGTAACTGTAAAACCCAACTTATTCTCAAACTTCATCAAAGACAGTTTTTGTACTCTCAAGATTTAAGTAACTGTAAAACTCTGATTTGCATCGTAATCTGTGATGAGATGTTTTTGTACTCTCAAGATTTAAGTAACTGTAAAACTCGACCCGATTTATAAAGTTTTGACTGGTGGTTTTTGTACTCTCAAGATTTAAGTAACTGTAAAACAAGATAGCCCCAATAACGGTTAATAATGTGGTTTTTGTACTCTCAAGATTTAAGTAACTGTAAAACGATAACAATGGCACAACGCAGAATGTTTAGGTTTTTGTACTCTCAAGATTTAAGTAACTGTAAAACAAGAAATGACAACGGTTATAGCGATAGTCTGTTTTTGTACTCTCAAGATTTAAGTAACTGTAAAACCCAGATAACTGACATCCCAGAACCGAGAAGGTTTTTGTACTCTCAAGATTTAAGTAACTGTAAAACGATTGGTGTATTAAAAGAAGACCCTCTGAGGTTTTTGTACTCTCAAGATTTAAGTAACTGTAAAACAAAAGCAAGATGGTATCAACTACAGAGAGCGTTTTTGTACTCTCAAGATTTAAGTAACTGTAAAACCTTATAAAGATAAAGATGACAATTTCTTTTGTTTTTGTACTCTCAAGATTTAAGTAACTGTAAAACAAAGCGGAATCTAAAGCCAATGAAGCTCTCGTTTTTGTACTCTCAAGATTTAAGTAACTGTAAAACAACGAAAGTTGAGAAGAGGACAACCGATGAGTTTTTGTACTCTCAAGATTTAAGTAACTGTAAAACGAGATGTTAGCATATCATAACGCCCGCCGTGTTTTTGTACTCTCAAGATTTAAGTAATTTTAAATCATTATAAATAAGAACATCAATCATATAAGGTAGATTTCAAATTGTCTTAACTAGACTAGGGAGAAAAAATAATGAAAATTGAGTTTTTTAAGAAAACAAAAGTAAAAACTAAGAAGAAATTCATTGTATTTGGTAGTAAATTTATCGGCGAGTTTACAGAAAAACACAGTAAATACGACATGGATGAAGAAGAAGATGTGTATGAATTTCATTCTGATGAATATGGAGGATTACTTTTTAAATTATCTGAGATAAAATCAATTGAGCTACTACGATAACAAAAGATAGTAATTATTTGACGTGTTTTCGAGTAGCAGGGACGATGTCTGTAGTTTTCCCCTGTAAAATCCATATGCTGTTCTAGTATGATAAATGTATCAGATATTTAATGGTAGACTCTGAGACAGAACAGTGTAATATAACTCTGAAAGAGACTGAAAAGATGTAAATAGCAGATAGTAGCTGAAAAAATGTTTGATTTTCGTACCTAAAATGACATTAATGAAACTTAAGTATATTCCGCTTTTTGTTAGTCTTTAACTTTTTGTTAATCATATTAGACGTAATTTGGTAATGGATTCATCGTCGTTTAGTATTAACGACATACAGGTGTAATAAACAGTATGGCATTTATTTTCTGTTAATATAGCCCCACCTCTTTGAAAAATATATGTTAAAATTACTTTATATTTAAAAACTTCCAAATTGATTTTCCAAGGAGGCTCCTATGTTAATTTCATATCCAGCAATTTTTCATGAAGATAGTCGTTCAGGTTATTGGGTGGAATTTCCTGATTTTGGTGGTGGCACGGAAGGTGACAGCCTGGCAGAAGCGATGGAAAATGCTAGAGAAATGCTTGAAGGGATTGTAGAAGTTTATGGTGAAAATAATATTCCTCTTCCAAAAGCGATTGATTTTTCGGAAGTAGTTGTTGATGGCTTTATAAAACGTATTGAAGTTGATTTTTAACATCTGAGCAAAGTAAAAATTGCTCATTAACCTACTCTTTATGAGTTAGAAAAATTATCCCCCTCGGAGGTTCTATGTCTCAAACTAAGGATCGCATTCTGGCGCTTAGGGATGCTTTGACTGATGAAACGCGTGGCGTTTATTTGTCTATGTTGCCCGAGTATCAGCAGTCTTATGCGGATTATGTCTATAGTGCGGATCAGGAGATTACAATATACAAGCGTATCAAAAATCTGGAGAAGTCCTTTGGTAAGCTTCTGACAGAGGTTTATTATTATCTGACTCCAATGACTCAGGCGACTGCGGAAGAAATTGCCAATACTTGGAAATACCAGCCTCCCTATGATTTTTACGACATGACGGCTGATCCTGAGGATTATGCAGAGCTCATATCCAGTCAGGCGCGCGGACATCATTATTTCCAAGTCATTCGCAATGGTGCTCTGGTTGGTTTTGCTTCTTTTTTTGAAAATGGAGCAGAGCTGACAGTCGGTTTGGGGATGAAGCCAGACTATGTCGGACAGGGCTGGGGCCGTCCATTCTTTCAGGCCATTGAAGACTTCGCAAGGGAAAAGTACAGCTTTCAAAAGCTGGGGCTGGAGGTAGCTGCCTTTAATCAACGCGCTCAAAAACTCTATCATAATATGGGATTTGAAGCGCAAGCCCATTTCCAGCATAAATCAAATGGCGGCATTTATGACTTTGTCAGAATGGAAAAATCATTTCAGAAATAGCACGTTATTTTCCGTGAATTTTCAGGGTCAAAATGTTAAAATAGTAGCATGTTAAAAAAACCAACATCTGCTTATGTGCATATTCCATTTTGCACACAAATCTGCTATTATTGTGACTTTTCAAAAGTTTTTATCAAGAATCAGCCTGTAGATGCCTATTTACAGGCTCTTATTGCTGAGTTTGAAGCTTGTCAAATTGATCAATTGCGTACCCTCTATATTGGAGGAGGAACGCCGACTTCTATTACGGCTGAACAACTGGATTATCTGCTCAGCCATTTAACCAAGAACCTTGATTTGTCAAAACTTGAGGAATTTACTATTGAAGCTAATCCCGGTGATTTAACCCCTGATAAAATAGCCGTGCTGGAAAAATCAGCGGTCAATCGCGTTTCTTTGGGCGTACAGACTTTCAATGATAAGCACCTTAAACGCATTGGTCGCAGCCACAATGAAGCACAGATTTATTCAACTATTGACAGTCTAAAAAAAGCTGGTTTCGATAATATTTCAATTGACCTGATTTATGCTCTTCCAGGTCAGACCATGGAAGATGTTAAGGAAAATGTGGCCAAGGCCCTAGCCTTAGATATTCCTCACCTTAGTCTTTATAGTTTGATTCTTGAGCACCACACGGTCTTTATGAATAAGATGCGTCGAGGCAAGCTCAATTTGCCAACTGAGGATTTGGAAGCAGAGATGTTTGACTACATTATTGCTGAACTGGAAAAGAATGGTTTTGAGCATTATGAAATTTCCAATTTCACCAAACCAGGTTTTGAAAGTCGCCATAACCTCATGTATTGGAATAATGACGAGTATTATGGTCTGGGAGCTGGGGCTTCTGGTTATGTCAATGGCGTACGCTATCGTAACCGAGGACCAATTCAGCATTATCTTAAAGCCATCGCAGAGGACGGACATGCTAGATTGTCTGAGGAAGTGCTGACAATGGAAGAAATGATGGAAGAAGAGTTATTCCTAGGTTTAAGGAAGAAAACTGGCGTATCCATCAAGCGTTTTGAAGACAAGTTCAATCTATCCTTTAATGAACGTTATGGCCAGATTGTTGAGGACTTGTGTCAGCAAGGCTTGTTACAGGTAGATGATGATAGGATTCGTATGACTAAGAAGGGCCTCTTCTTAGGTGACACCGTTGCAGAGAAATTTATATTGGAGTAAATATGGGTAAAAAATTCGCAGTAAAATATCAAGTTCCTTTTTATGAAACAGACGTCAATCAAAACATAAAGCTCCCGCATTTGTTATCCTATGCCCTGCATGTTTCAGGTCTTCAATCTTTAAGTTTAGGTGTCAGTGATGAAGAGATTTTCAAAACTTACAACCTAGTTTGGATTATTACGGATTATGATATCGAGATTGACCGTCTTCCCAAGTATGGAGAGACTATCACGGTTGAAACGGAAGCAACAGCCTATAACAAACTCTTTTGTTATCGTGATTTTAATATCTACGCGGAAAATGGCGATAAAATCATGGCAATTCATTCGACTTTTGTCCTTATGGACTATGAAACCCGCAAGGTTCACCCAGTCGTTGATAATTTGGTTGATACATATGGCGTTGAGAAAATCAAGAAAATTTTACGAGGTCCAAAATATGAGGATTTAGAAAATCCAGAAGAAACAATCTACCACGTTCGCTACTTTGATTTGGACATGAATGGTCATGTCAATAATAGCAAGTACTTGGAGTGGATGTATGATGTTCTGGATGTTGATTTCCTGCGCCAGCATATTCCCAAAAAAATCAATCTCAAATATGTTAAAGAAATCCATTATGGACACGATATCCAATCTCGTTTAGAACTGGATGGACTTATCAGTAAGCATGAGATTTCTGGCGACGGTGTCCATGCCCAAGCTCGAATCGAATGGAAAGAAAAAGAATAGTTACCCATAAAATAATTAAAACTAGGCAAAATTTGCTTAGTTTTTTAATGTTTTTCATTGTAAACGCTACCGGGCACCTCTAAAAACTCAAATAGAGTGTCAATTTTGTCTTGAATTTGACATTCACCTCTTGTTAGTTTTTGTTTTAGCGGCTTACTCAAGGCTATTTCCCAATTTTTGGGCGCACTAAGCCCATGA